>Ga0255058_10000263_pt1 | contig 31416 bp, 29 predicted proteins | sample Cases_109_9_MG_FD_188637 | JGI IMG/M metagenome (GOLD analysis project Ga0255058, IMG submission 188637) | Seawater microbial communities from Amundsen Gulf, Northwest Territories, Canada - Cases_109_9 | ecosystem: Environmental > Aquatic > Marine > Gulf | place: Canada: Northwest Territories... | reverse complement strand
GTGATCGGGCCGCGGCTTCTCTTCTCCGGCAACCGGCAACCGGCAACCGGCAACCGGCAACTGGTCACTGGCAACTGGCAACTGGCCTCAGCCTTGCTGCGCGAGGCGGGTGGCTATCGCCCTGATCGCGAGCGCCCGATGCGAGATCTCGTTCTTCTCGTCGTCGGTCATCTCGGCGTAGGTGCGATGTCCGACGAGAAACACGGGGTCGTAGCCGAATCCGTTGGCTCCTCTCGGCTCGCGGACGATCTCTCCGTCCACGATCCCTTCGGCCACGATCGGCTCCTCCCCGGGCGACACCAGAGCGATGACCGTTCGGAATCGGGCGCCTCGCTCATCCACTCCCTCGAGATCGGCGAGCAGCTTCGAAAGATTGTCGTCGTAGTTCGCCTCCGGGCCGGCAAATCGTGCCGTGTGCACCCCGGGAGCGCCACCGAGGGCATCGACCTCCAGCCCGGTGTCGTCGGCGATCGCCGCCAGCCCGGTCGCCTCCACGACCGCGGCGGCCTTGAGGAGGGCATTTCCCTCCAGCGTGTCCTCGGTTTCGTCCACGTCCGGCCAGTCGTGACCTCGCACCACCTCGATCGGCGGATCCAGGGCGGTGAGCACCGCCTCGAGCTCGCGAATCTTGTCCGGGTTCTTCGACGCAACAACGACCCGGAGCGGTCCGGTCACCCTTCCCTCGACCGGCGCTGCTGATCGACGAGCTCGGAGATCCCAGACGCAGCGAGATCGAGCATTCGGTCGAGCTGCCTACGGCTGAACGGGTCGCCTTCTGCGGTGCCCTGCACTTCGACGAGCATCCCCGCTCCGGTCATCACGATGTTGGCATCCACCTCGGCGCCGACGTCCTCGGTGTATTCGAGATCGAGCAACACCTCGTCGCCGACGATGCCGACCGACACCGCGGCCACGTGGTCGGTCAGCGGCGAAGCCTGGAGCTTGCCCGCCTCGACCCTGGTGTCGAAGGCGTCGGCAAGGGCAATCCAGGCGCCGGTGATCGCTGCGGTCCGCGTCCCACCGTCGGCCTGCAACACGTCGCAATCGACCCTGGCCGTCAACGGGCCCATCGCCTTGGGATCGACGACGGCGCGGAGCGAACGGCCGATCAACCGCTGGATCTCCTTGGTGCGCCCGCCCGAAATCGAGCTCCTCCGCACCCGTTGTGGGCTCGAGCCGGGGAGCATCGAGTACTCGGCTGTGACCCAGCCCTTGGCGTCGTTCTTCATCCAGGGGGGCACGTCATCGTCGAAGGCGACCGTGCACAGCACCCTGGTGCGGCCCATCTCGATCAGCACCGACCCGGGAGTCATATCGGTGTACCCGCGGTGAACCTGCACCGGGCGGAGGGCGTCGGGGCTGCGATTCTCTCTCATCCTTGCGCTCCGATCGTGAACGTCCGGCCCGGCTCTGCTGCGTGGACGGGCCCGCTGAACTCCGCCGCCGCTTCGGCCACTGCCGTCGCCGGGTCAACTCCGGTGACGAAGTGCGTGAGGACGAGTTCTCCCACTCCAGCGTCTGCGGCCGTTGCTCCCGCCTCGGCGGCGGTGAGATGGTACGGGTATGACCGGTCGTCGCGCTCCCCGGCGATCGAAGCCTCGCAGAGGAGCAGGTCTGCCTGCTGCGCGATCGAGGCGAGATCGGAACCTGGTCCGGTGTCGCCGGAGTACGCCATCGCGCCGTCGGCGGTAGCCAGCCTCGTCACCAAGCCGGGCACCGAGTGGGCGGCCGCCCCAAAACGGAGCCCAACTTCTCCGACCGCCACCTCGCCGCCCGCGCCCACCTCGTTGATATCGAGCACCACATGGAATACGTGTTCGTCGGGAGCGCCGGCAAAGGCGGCGAGATGCGCCGCTGCTCCGTTTGGCACGTACACCGGGATCGGGACTGTGCCCGATGGGCCGTAACCAAGGTATCCGTAGAGGCCGAAGAGGTCGGCGCAGTGGTCGACGTGGATGTGACTGATCACGACCGCGGACAACGTGCCGGGGTCGATGTGGGCGGCCAACGCCATGAAGGTCCCCGTTCCTGCATCGAGCCAGATCGACGTGCCGCCGCTCTCGACCAGATAGCCCGACGCGGGATTGGTCCTCGTCGGTGATGCCCCGCTCGACCCGAGGACGGTGACGTTCACCGCGCCACCGCGATCGCCACGATCCAGACAACCGCGACCAACGTCCCGGTTGCGGTTGGCAGCCATAGCCGCTGCCTCCAGCCCCGCCACGACCACATGGTGCTCAACACCCACACAACCAGCAGCGCCACCACCAGCCACGACGGGGCCACTGGCGCAGAGGCGAGGATGAGGAGCAGCGCCATCGCCTGCAGCCCGGCGCCAATCAGGCCAAACAGCGTCCGGTATGCCTCGGGCGTGTGCTCTCCGCTCTCAGGCACGCTCGATCATCACCTCGGTCGGTACACCGCCCCGGATCCGATATGCCCTGAGCTCCCTCGTCCCGACGATGACCGACACCCACTCGGGGTCGAGGCCGACCAGATCGCTGGGCGACGGCACCGGCGGCGACGCCGGGTGGGAGTGGAACACCCCCCCGATCGTCCATCCACATCGCTCCGCGTGCTGCCAGGCATGGAACGATTCGTCCGGGTCGATCGTGTACGAGGTCGTCGACCGATCGGTGTTCGTCATGCAGTACACCATCGAGAGAACGCCGTCGTCTCCAACGGCGAAGAGCCCGCAGGCCTCTTCCGGGCCGCAGAAGCGCGCGTGCTGCACCATCGCCTCTGCGCCCTCGGCGGGAATTCGCAGTGGCGCCACTCCGATCGATCGCCGTGCCGCGTCTAGCTCGTCGGCACGGACGAGCAAACGCACCCCGTACATGGCATAGAAGCCGGGGTTCAGCCCGCCCTCATCGTCGGCGATCACGATCGCGTCGATGCCTTCACCCGCCAGCTTGGCGCGGGCGATCTCGGCATCGGAGCGGGTGTTGAACACGTGGACCGTGGCCAGCTCGCCGGTTGCCGTCTCCGAACGCCGGCTCATACCGGATCGCGGAGGATCGGCTGGGTCATGCACCGGCTGCCGCCCCGTCCTCTGCCGAGCTCGCCGGCGCTGAACTCGATCACCTCGACGCCATGCTCGCGAAGGCGGTCGTTGGTGTCGCGATTGCGTTCGTAAGCGACCACCACGCCGGGCTCGATGGCCAGCGTGTTGTGCCCGTCGTCCCACTGCTCGCGCAGCCCGCTGATGGCATCCCTGGTCTTCGGCACAAACTCGAGATCGTCACTATCGAGCGCGGTGGCCAATGCGCTCGGCAGCGAAGAAAACGTCTCGACCTCGATCGAGCCTTTCGAGCCTTGGCGGATTACCTCGACATTCACGCTGTCGACAATTTCCGGAAAGACGTTGAACAGGTTGACGTCGATCATGGTGAGCACGGTGTCGAGATGCATCACGGCGCGGCTCCTCCCGAGGTCGACGACCACCACGTTGCTCACCGCCGATCCGGCGAACAGGTTGTGGGCGAGCATCTCGACGGCCGCCGACCGGGTGCGCTCGCTCAGCCCGACGGCGACGGTCTCCGGAGACAAGACCAGCACGTCTCCCCCTTCGATGCTCGCCGGCAGGTGCTCGTCTGGAGCGTCTCCGTACCAGACGGCTCGATCGAGGTCGGCAAAGCGCGGGTGATGGTCGTAGATCGCGCGCACGATCAATGGCTCATAGGCACGTGCCCGAGTAGCCATGACCGAATTCATCAGCCCGCTCCCTACCCATGCGGCGTTGTCTCTCATGAACAACAGGTTTGGCAGAGGATGGAGCTCGTAGGGTGACCGCTCGCCACCGAGGTTGCCAAAAGGGTTGTCAATGCCCCATTCCTCGAGCTCGCTTCTGAGGATGCCGCCAATCATCACATCGCTGACCCGCTCGACCGGTGCGTCCCGGAGCATTGCGTGCACGCTGTGGGCGACCTCTCTTCCGACCCTGGCCGGAGAGACGACGGTCTCGATCAGTCGCTTGCGCACTCCCTCGTCGGCGAGAACGTCGCGGAGCAGATCCTGGAAGTAGAGGACCTCGACGCCGCGGGACTTGAGGATCTCGGTGAACAGGTCGTGCTCCTCTTGCGCCCGCTCCAGCCACAGGATGTCGTCGAAGAGCAGCTCCTCCTTGCTCTCCGGGGTGATCCGGGCAATGGCGAGCCCCGGGCGATGCACCATGACGGTGCGGAGCTTGCCGATCTCCGACGTGACGAGTGGTGCGGTCACTGGGTGGCTTCCTTCGCCGCCTGGCGGAGCGTGTCGGCGAGGGCGCTGTCGCCCTCCACCGTGAGCTTGTCGATGGGGCCCCTGCCCCACAACCAGAGGTCCATCGCCGCGGCGTCCCCCGAGATCGATGTGGCAATGTCCGCCCGGGGTGCGGCGGCCTCGAATGCCAGCAGATCCTCGTACGTATTGCCGGTCGACGGCGATATGCCGGAGAAGCTACCTTCCTCCAAACTCCAGCTCTTGCCGGGCACCGAGAGGCAGACCGTCTGGCCCGTGGCCCTGAACGAAGCCCAGTCCGGAAGACCGGTGAGCATCACCGCAATCAGCTCGTCGACACCGTCACCGGCCAGCGCCTCGTCGACTCCGGAAACAGTACCGAACGATTGCTCGGCATCCACTCGATGGATGAGGGCCTCCTGGGCCATCCTGCGATACCAGAAGCCGATGGTCTGGTCGGGCTCGTGCCACGTCCATGCCGGCCCAGCCGGGTCGGCGCCGACCAGCGCGTCGAGCAGCATTGCCGAACCCTCCTCGAACCAATCGACCAGATCGGCCTCGGGGATGGTGATCTCCTCAGGTGGGGCAGACAGCCGCTCCCGGACGATCAGCTCCTTTTCTCGCTGCACCTGCCCGAGATGTCCGACGAGATGCCGCACCGTCCAGCCTTCACAGCAGGGGACGTCGGCTTCGAGGCCCCGCCGGGCCGCATCTGCGACCAGCCCAGAATCCGAGCGAATGTGGTCGAGATAGATATCCCAATTCATCTGAGCGGAGGGTACATCGAGGTCAGTGACCAGAGACCAGAGACGGAGATCAGTGATCAGACCGCGGCCTCTCTTCTCTGGGAACTGGCAACTGGCAACTGGTCACTCGAAATCCTTGCGGAAGTCGACGAACCCGTGGTCGAGCACGAAGCCGAGCTTCTGGTTCACTGCAAGCATCGGTGCATTGGACTTGGCGTTGTAGGTGCGGACCGAGCGGTACCCGGCGTCCTTGGCCCAGGTCGCCGCCGCAACCTTCAATGCGGTGGCGATCCCCCTTCCCCGTGCCCGGGCGGCGACACCGGTCATCTCCTGGGCGATGACGTCGTCCTCGCCATCAACCCGATCCGGCTGTGTGAGCCCGACGAAGTCTTCACCCTCGACTGCAACCAGGTAGGCGTCGGGAAGCATCTTCCTGCCCAGCATCAGCACCTCGAAGTCCTGGCGGGGCATCGACTCGAATGGGATCGGGGTTGGCATATCGTCCTCGACCTCGACGTGGAGGTCGTGGAGGCGACCGATCCAATCCGGGGTGGTCTCCTTCAGCTCGGCGACGGAGACGATGTCGATGCCGGATGTAACCACCCGGTCGATCGCCGCCGTCCAGGCCTCCGGGTCGAATGTGATCAGATCGAGCGTCGACCTCCACTCCCGATCGATCTCGACGTATCCGGCCGCATCGGCGAACCGGATCGCTCGATCGCGATGTTCCTCGGTGCTCCCGGTGAGCGACTCGACGCCGCGTTCGGCAGCGAGCGATTCGATACGTTCCAGCAGGCCACGCCCAAGGCCCCGGTGCTGATGCTCGGGATGCACCTGGATCTCGGCGTAACGGAGGTCGGCGTTGAGCCATGGGGACTCTCCGAGGGCGCCAAACCCAACGACGTCGCCATTGACTGAGGCGTGCCAGCGTGACGATCGCCTCCCGGCGCGGCGGTTGTTCTCGTCCCAATCGCGAAGCTCCTCAACCGAGTCGAAGTCGTCGGGCCGATTGGCCTTGCCGATGCGGATCATGGCCTCGTAATCGGCCTCGTCATATTCACGGAGCGTGTACGAAACGGTCAAAGGATTCTGCTCTGGACTCTCGACTAGGGACTCCGGACTCCGGACTCTCGACTCACGAGTAAGACCCGGAGAACTTCAGCGATTCCTCGCTGCCGTGGGAGGACCAACCCACGGTCTCCGGGTCCCGGTGGTCCGAGTTGGAGTCGCCACCTGCCCGGTAGGGCGAACGGCCACTCCTCTCTTTGTAGCGGCCGTTAGCGCTCGGCCACCTCCAGGGTCCTACAAGAACTTTCACTCAACGGGGACCACCTCCTTCCTCTGGTAGGCAGATTGTGCCACACAACGGCGAGATTGGCTACGAGAGAGTCACGAGTCGCCAGTCGCGAGTCGCGAGTGACGAGCCTGATCCTCCGCGAGAGGTTGAGAAGGGGCGGTCGGCTCACCAATCCGGCTCACCAATCCAACGGCTCGCGACTCGCGACTCACTTCGGCATATAGCCGGTGGTGCCGTCGATGAGCTCGCGAAGGATGTCGGCGTGGCCGGCGTGTCGGGCGGTCTCCTCGACCATGTGGCCCATGATCCATCGCAACGATGGATTGTCCCGCCCCCTCGCCGCGAGATCGTCGAGAACGGCGGCATCGATGACCGTATTGCAGTCGGCGACAGCCGACTCGTACAGGGCAATGATCGTCGCGATCGTTTCGTCGTCCTCGACGCGGAAATCGGCGTCGGGATCCTCCTTGGACCAGGGAAAGTCCATCTCCTCGCCGGCGAAGGTGGACTGAAACCAGGACCGCTCCACCCAGGCCAGATGCTTGACCAACCCGAGCATGCTGGTCCCGGATTCGACCATCGGTCGGCGGGCGTCCGCTTCGGACAACCCTTCGAGCTTCCAGACCATGATTGCCCGGTTGTTGTCGAGGAAAGCGAGCAGTGTCTCTTTCTCGGAGCCCTGCTTCGGAGTAGAGCGGACCTGCATCGACGACACGCTACCCGCTCAGACGCAGAGGCGGTCTTCGTCGACCCCCCGGCTACACAGGTAGGTGCGCTCGACGTCTCGCAGCGAGAAACCATCGGTGACCGGTTCACCAAACACGTGCAGCCGATAGCCGTAGACGGCGTCATCCCCCAGTCCGATCACGTCATAGGTGACCTCGCCAAGATCGTCGACCGTGGCCGCGACCGTCATGACGATGAACGACGGCGGCTCGGTCGAGGCCAGGGACTCGGCAACGACGCGCCCGAGCGCCTCCATGGAGTCGGCGGTGGGGAACTCACCGAGCAGCCCGACCACCTCGGCGGTCGCGTCGTCGGTGACGCCGGCGAAGGCCAGGAATGTGTAGTTGGACCAACCGAGGAAACTGCCGGAGTCGTGCTCGACCCAGATGGCCAATCCGAGGTCCCTCGCGATCCCGAGGGCCACCGAAGTCCCGTCGGGTTCGATGATGTCGACGATGTCGTTGAAGACGCCTGGTGCTGCCCGCACGTTGAGCGCGTCGTTGTGCGCCACGCCGACCACGGAGAGCACATCCCCCGGCTGTGGGAAGAAGTCGATGACCTGGCCGGCGAGGGTCGATGACGTCGTGGTCTCAGGAATCGTCGTGGTGCTCTCCACCTCGCTGGTGGTCGTAGCCTCGGCGGCGCTGGTCGTGCTCGTGGCAGCAGTGGTCGGTGAGGCGACGGTGTCTGCAGCCGAGGTTGTCGTCTCGTCCGACGACCCGCATGCTGCGGCGACGATGGCCAGCGACACTGTCAAGACCAGCAACGGACGTGATCGAGCCATCTGAGTACTCCCAACTCTCGACCTGATCGTATCGAATCAGGGCTCTACCGCTAGGGACTTGAGTCCGATCCGCCTCGGCTTAGTTGATACTCGATACTTGATACGGGAGCCGGCGTCAGCCGGCGACCCTGGCGTTGAACGCTTCGATCAGTGAGTCGATGGGGTCGACCAGGGCCTGCACCCCGGTCCAGTACCCGTCGTCGTACCACTGTGCCTGGATTTCCGCGTAGCTCTTTCCCTGCTGCTCAACCCAGGTGTAGTACTTGAGGTTATGGATTCGCTTCCGGTCGTAGTACCCGAGCTCGTGCACATGATCGATGCCGGTGCCAAGGAGGTAGCGCTGATAGGCGCCGGCGGCGTCGATGTCGGTGAACTCACCCCGTGATGCGTTGAGCTCCTCGAGCCGGCTCCCGTACATCTCCATCGAATCGGTGCCGACGGTGACGACGACGTCGTGGGCGTCCATTTCGTAGTACTTGGCGAACTTGATCGCCGAGAGCATGTTGCCCACCCCGGAGATCCCGAGCAGCGGCAGCTGGGCGACGAGGTCCGGCTTGACTCCCTGGCTCACCAGATAGTCGACCCCCGCAGGCTCGTTGAAGAGCCGGATCAGGCTGATCGTCGCCTCGTCGTCGAGGCCGATGACGAGGTCGGTGTTCTTGACGTTGTGCACCCAGGGGATGTGCTTGTCGCCGATCCCTTCGATGCGGTGCTCGCCAAACCCGTTGTAGAGCATCGTGGGGCACTGCACCGCCTCACCGGCCGCAATCTTCGCCGTCGGGTACCGCTGCTTGAGATAGTCGCCCGATGCAATCGTTCCTGCCGACCCGGTGGTGAGGGTGACGCCGCGAAACCGGTCATTCGGCCGCATCGCCGCCTCGATCGCCTCCTCCATCGCCGGGCCGGTGACCGTGTAGTGCCATAGGTAGTTCCCGAACTCGTCGAATTGATTGAAGATCACCAAGTCCTCACCAGAGGCGCGCAGCTCGTTGCACTTGTCGAAGATCTCCTTGACGTTCGATTCGGAGCCCGGGGTCTTGATGATCTCGCCGGCCACGTTCTCCAGCCAGTCGAACCGCTCCCGACTCATGCCTTCGGGCAGGATGGCAATCGATTCGCAACCGAGCAGGTTGGAGTCGTATGCGCCGCCACGGCAGTAGTTGCCGGTCGACGGCCACACCGCTTTCTGGGTTGCCGGATCGAATTGGCCCGTGACCAGGCGCGGCACAAGGCACCCGAAGGCGGCGCCGACCTTGTGCGCTCCGGTCGGGAACCACTTGCCGACCAGCAGGATGATTCTGGCGTCAACGCCGGTCAACTCCGGCGGAAGCTCGATGGTGTTGACCGGGCCGAAGCCGCCACCACTCTCGGTCGGCTCGTTGTGCCAGGTAATCCGGTACAGGTTGAGCGGGTCGAGGTCCCACAGGCCAACGGAGCCAAGCTTTGCGGTGACGTCGACCGGCACCTGAGAGGGGTCGCGCATCTGCTTGAAGGTCGGGATCTGGAAGTTCTGCTCCCTGGCCTTAGTGACGGCCGACTCGAGCGCGGCGTCGTTGACGGTGAGATCGATCATTCAGGGGTTCCTTTCTTGGTTGTCGGCTTGCTGTGAGTTGGCGAGCATGTCGTGCTGCTTTTCCCGCTCATGGCGCTTCGCACCGGGCCGCTCGGGCCCCGGCTCAGCGGGGGGCCAGTTGCACACCCAGACCAGACCGGACCGCGACGTGCCCGCATCGCCTTCGTCATAATGCGGACTTCAGCGCGTCGAGGGTCGGCTCGATGCGGATGGGCTCGATACCGGCCATCGCTACCGCTCGCAAGGCCGAAGCGGGATCCTTGAGGCCGCTTCCGGTGGAAAGGACGACGACGGTGGCGTCGGCCCCGATCAGGCCATCCCGCGCTGCGGCGACCACGCCGGCGTATGGAGCGGCCCCTGCGGGTTCGGCGAACACTCCCGAGCCGCGGGCCAGCGTCGGTACCGCGTCGAGGATCTCGTCGTCGGTGACCCGGAGGAACGCGCCGCCGGTCTCGGTGACCGCAGCCATTGCCTTGACCCGATCCCTCGGCAGGTCGGCGCTGATCGAGTCGGCCACCGTGGCAGCGTCGATCGCCGGTTTGGTGAGCACGTCTTCGCCGGTTTCGAACGCCTGGACGAGATAGTCGCTTCCCGACGCCTGGATCCCGAACAGGCGTGGTGACCGATCGATCCACCCCAGAGCGAGGGCGTCCTTCATCGCCTTGTGGACGCCTCCGATGATCGAGCCGTCGCCGACGCTGACGAAGATGGCATCCGGCGGCTGCCAGCCGAGGTCCTCGAGGATCTCGAGGCCTGCGGTCTTCTTTCCCTCGGTCATGTACGGGTTGAAGCCGGTGTTGCGGTTGTACCAGCCATATTCGGCGGCGGCCTTCATGGACAGCGTAAAGGCGTCGGTATACGACCCCTCGACGAGCACGACGGTGGCTCCATAGGCGAGGAGCTGGGCGATCTTGGCCTCGGGTGCCGCCGCCGGGGCGAAGATGACCGCCTTCAGGTCGACACTCGCCGCCATCCCGGCAAGAGCGGCGGCAGCGTTGCCGGTGCTGGCGGTGCTGATCGTGTGCTCGCCACGTTCCATGGCCTTGGCCACGGCAATCGCCGAGGCGCGATCCTTCAGCGACGCGGTGGGCTGGCGGCCTTCATCCTTGACCCACACCCCGTCGATGCCGACGGCCCCGGCAAGCCGGGGCGCGTCGTACATCGGCGTCCCCCCTACCGACAGCGGCGGGACGGCCGCGTCGGAGGAAACGGGAAGGAGCGGGCGGTATCGCCACATCGTGCGATCGGGATCTGCGGCCAATGAATCCTTGGTGAACGACGCGGCGATCGCCTCGTAGTCGTAGGCGACGTCGAGGATCCCTTCGTCCCCATGGTGCGGGCACACGTACCCGGAAAAATCGGCCGGGTAGGTTGCGTCGCAGACGACACAGGAGAGGCCGGCGACGCCGATCACGGCGTGATCCGGGTTCCGGTCTTCCCGGCAACGGCGTGTTCGATGTTCTCGGGGTTGGTGATGATGGCTTCCTTGCCGCCGTTCTCGAGGTACTGAATGACCGCCCGGATCTTGGGCGCCATCGAGCCCTCGGCGAAATGGGTGCCTTCCTCGAGGTACGCCTTGGCCTCGGCGACGGTGAGGTGCTCGAGCGGCTCCTCCTCCGGCGTGCCGAAGTTCAGGGCGCATTGCTCGACGGCGGTTGAGATCAGCAGCAGATCGGCACCGACCTCGCTGGCGAGTAGGGCGGATGCCAGATCTTTGTCGATCACCGCCGCGACACCCTGCAGGTTTCCGTTGTCTCCCGTGATCACCGGAATGCCGCCGCCACCGACGCTGATGACGACGGTTCCCGCATCGAGCAACTGCTGGATCACCGCGAGCTCGACGATGCGCTTCGGTTGCGGTGAGGCGACGACGCGGCGCCAACCGCGGCCGGCGTCCTCGACGATGTCCCATCCCTCGTCCTCACTGCGGCTCTTCGCCTCGCTGTCGTCCATGAACGAGCCGATGGGCTTGGATGGGTGCTCGAAGGCGGGGTCGTCCGGGTCGACCTCGACCTGGGTGACCACGGTCGCCACGTTCTTCTTGATGCCCTTGGCCGTGAAGTCGTTGATCAGGTTCTGCTGGAGCATGTAGCCGATGGCGCCCTGGGTGTCGGCACCGCAGTAGTCGAGGGGGACCTCGTGCAGCTCGTTGCTGGCCAACTCGGAGCGGCGGAGGATGAAGCCCACCTGGGGCCCATTGCCATGGGTGATGGCCACATCCCAGCCGTCTGCGATCAGCGAGGCGATGTGCTCGTCGGTCTCGCCCGCGGCCTCGTACTGATCCTGGACGGTCTGATGCTGCGCATCCGGGATGAGGGAGTTCCCCCCGATCGCGATGACGGCGAGAGGCACCGCTACTCCACCGCGCCGAGCACGCTGGCGAGCAGCGTCATCCGCATCACGACACCGTTGTACGCCTCCTGCCAATAGCGGGCATGCTTGAGCTGGTCGACCTCGGGGAGCAGCTCATCCATGCGCGGCAAGGAGTGGAGGATGATCGAGTCGCCCTTGGCTCGCGACATCACCTCGGCGGTGATCTGGTAGTTGGCAGGCGTGAGCCCGTAGTCGTCCTGCTTTTCCTGGCGAGACGCCGTGTAGTCGGGCTGGACGACCGGCTCCATGTAGATGACATCGGCTTCGGCGATCACTTCATCGATGTGCTCGACGATCCGCCAGCTGGTGCCCTTCTCGTCGAGCTCTTCGAGGAAGTCCTTGGTCGGCGACATCTCCTCGGGAGCGAGGATCACCATCTCGGCATCGAATTGCGACAGCGCATATCCCAGCGAATGCATGGTGCGCATCCGGTGGTCGCCGATCGCTACAAAGGTCAGCCCGTCGACGGTGCCCTTCTCCTTGTGCACCGTGTACAGGTCGGTGAGCACCTGGGTGGGGTGCTCGCCCCAGCCGTCCCCTGCATTGATGACCGGAATCGACGCCCAGCGGGCGGCCTCATGTGGGGCACCCTGCTCGAAGTGGCGCATCACCAGGACATCGCCGTAGTACTCGAGCATGTGGACGGTGTCCTTGATCGACTCCTGATAGAAGTCGCCGGCACGGGTCATCTTTGCGTCGGAGAAGCCGAGGACGTGCCCGCCAAGACGATGCATCGCCGCTTCGTGGGCGAGCCGGGTGCGGGTCGATGGCTGATAGAAGGCGGTGACCAGGGTCTTCTCGGCCAGCAGGTCGGTGTTGCGCCGCTCCCGGGCGATGGGCTCCAGGGTGTCCGCAATGCCGAACAGGTGTTGGAACTCATTCCGCTCGAATTCCTTGAGCGACAGGATGTCGCGTCCGGCAAAGCTCCGCATGACGCCTCCTCGGGCAAGGTTGAATAGATTGGTCCTACCATACTACCATTGATGGGCTGACAGGGAAGGCCGGCCAGGCAGAAATGCGATGATCACCAGAAATCCGTCCCTCACCGATCAGGTGAAGGCCCATCTCAAGGAACGCATCCTCAACAACGGATTCGAGGACGGCAGGATCCCCCCCGAGGCCGAGCTGGCGGCCGAGCTCGGGGTCAGCCGAACCACGGTGCGCGACGCCCTCAGCCGCCTCGAGCACGAGGGTGCGATCTCTCGCCGCCAGGGTTCGGGGACGTTCGTCAACGAGCGCGTGCTGCAGATCAAGTCCCGTCTCGAGGAGATCTGGTCCTACGAGCAAGTACTTGCCGACCACGGCTACACGCCATCGGTCCAGGTGCTCCGCGTCGAGACCGGGCCTGCGGGCGAGGAGACCGCCGCCGCGCTCGAGCTCGAGCCCGGGGCCGGAGTCCTGGTGATCGAGAAGCTCTTCCTCGAGGACGATCGACCGGTGGTGCTGACCCTGAACCGGATCCCGATGGAGATCGTCATCGACGCCGAATACGAACAGGACAGCGCCATCCCCGTCTACGAGTTCCTCGAGGAGCACTGCGGGCGCACCCTGGCCTACTACCTGTCCGAGATCGTCCCGGTTGCTTTGGACTCGGACCAGGCGGAGCGCCTCGGAGTCGACCCCGATACGCTGGCTGTGTCCTTCGACGAGGTCGGGTTCGACCAGGACAACCAACCGGTGGTGCGAGCGACCTCGTACTTCCGCGATGATCTGCTCCGATTCCGGCTGATTCGCCGGAGGACCGGGGCGTAACGACCGTTCTTGCGTAGCAGACGGCCATATATGGCCGTCTGCTACGCAAGAACAGAGAAAGGAAACGATGCAGACCTACCTACGCGGCCGCGACATGATCACCACCCAGGAGTGGACGAAGGACGAGCTCGACACGATTCTCGACGTCGCGCTCGATCTGAAGCGGCGCCGCGCCCTCGGAGAACCGCACGCGCTGCTCCAAGACAAGGTGCTGGCCATGCTGTTCTTCTTTGCGAGCACCAGGACCCGTGCCAGCTTCGAGGCTGGCATGGCCCAGCTCGGCGGACACGCCATGTTCATGGACTCCACCACGACCCAGATCGGCCATGGCGACACCTGGCGTGAGATCGGGGACATCCTCGGCCGTTACAACGACGGCATCGCCATCCGCAACGTCGATTGGGGCATCGGCAACGAGTACATCCGCGGCGTCGCTGAGGCCAGCCGAACCCCGGTCCTGAACATGCAGTGCGACTGGTACCACCCGTTCCAGGCCCTCGCCGACCTGCTGACGATGGTCGAGCAGAAGGGCGACCCCCGCGGGCTCACGGTCAACATGAGCTATGCCTACGCGGACAGCTACCAAAAACCGATCAGCGTGCCCCAGAGCCTGATCTTGCTGATGACCCGCTTCGGGGCCAATGTGCGCCTGACCCGTCCGCCCGAGTTCAAGCTAATGCCACAGATCGTCGCCGAAGCCGAGGCGAACGCCAGGGCGTCGCGAGGCTCGTTCGAGATCGTGGAGGACTTCGACGAGGGCATGAAGGGCGCCGACGTCGTGTACGCCAAGAGCTGGGGCTGCATGCTCACCACCGAGGACGAGGCCGAGTCGGCCGAGATCTCGAAGGCGTACACCGACTGGATCACCGATGAGCGACGGATGGCGCTGGCGGACGAGGATGCGATCTACATGCACCCGCTGCCGGCGGACCGCAACATCGAGGTCACCGACGGGGTCATCGACGGACCGCAGAGCCGGGTCTTCGACGAGGCGGAGAATCGGCTCCACGTGCAGAAGGCGGTCATGGCGCTCACGATGTGAGTCGAGAGTCCAGAGTCCGGAGGGTCCCGACACCTACGATGCGGTGAGTGAAGCCGACGCTGTGGATCGGGTTGCTTGCGGTCGTGGCCGGCGCATGCTCAGGCGGGGCCGAACCAACCACCACGCCCCCACCCGCCACCACGGCGGATCCAGTAACGACCACGGCTCCGTCGGTGACCACGACGATCAATGCTTCAGGTCACGCCAGCGGCAGATACGTCACCCCTGCGATGGGCGAGTTCCAATCCCTTTCGCCCGACGGCATGCTGCTCCTGCAAGCCGCGGGCAATCGGGTATGTCTGCAGGCCGTCGATGGGCCCGACGTGGATTGTCTCCACTGGCGCGAAGACGATGCCCGAGCGCGACTCGCAGCGGCCTGGTCGCCGAATAGCGCAGCGGTTGCGTTCTATGACCGCATCACCCAGGCAACAACGTTCATGTCGCCGGTCTATCGCCTCAGCGTCGAGCTGGGAACGGTCTCCGAGGTCATCGAAGGGGACGACACGTTCCCCATCGACCTTGCCCTCTCCATCGACACGCTCGCCTTCCTGGGGCGGCTGGCGGGCCAGCAGGAGTTCGGGGTGTCGCTGCTGCCGAGGTCCGGTGGGATGGAGCTGCTCGCCGAGCTGCCGGGAGGCCTGATCGAGTGGTTGCCCGACGATTCCGCGCTCCTCTTCACCGGCACCGGAACCGATGCGCCCGGCCTGTGGCGGGTCGACGCCATAGACGGATCTCGCAGCCTGATCGCTCCATTCGACGCGGCCTTGGGCCGCCCGCTGCTCGCCGGAATCTCGAACAATGGCAAGTGGGCGCTGATCGTCTACACCAACGCCCTGACCCTCGAGGCTCCCGCCGGCGTGTCGCACTATGGCCTGGTCGAGCTGGAAACCGGCGAGGTTACCCCCCTCAAAGCGTCGTCGGAGCAGAACTTCTTCGGCCCGGTGGCGGCTGCCTTCTCCCCCGAGTCCCCGGCCATCGCCTACGCATACCACTCGGGCACCGATCGGGATGCCCCACTGACCCTGGTAACCCGCTCCCTGCGGGGCGGGAAGGAGGACGTGGTCGGTGCCGATCTCGAATCCGATATCGGCGCCGCACCATCGCAGCATTTCCTCATATTCGATCCCAACCTGACCCCGGTATGGCGCAGCGACGGCTTCCTGGTCCTCCCCACCGCCGGCTGGGCACTCATCGTGGATCTGTTTGCGTAGAAGGGCTACCGATTCGCGTTACGCATCGCCGAGCAGGGCCTCGTAGTCGGCCGGAGTGTTGATGTCGGGGGGCATTGCTCGGTCGACGGTGACCCGGCTCACCCGGCCCGTGTCGTCGTCGCCGAGGAACCGCCACAGTACCTTTGGCCCGGCGACGGTGGCCGCCTCGTCGAGCGCGACTCGCGACAGCAGGAACGGGTGCCCCGAGCCGTCGCGATAATCGGTGATCGCAGCCCACGGTGCATCCAAACGCCATCGGTCGATCATCGCGTCGATCACCCCCGTCGTGATGCCGGGGGTGTCGCAGGGCAGCGTGACGAAAGCGTCGGCATCGACCGCGCGGGCGCCTACCGCTACCGAGACCATGTTTGGCTGCTCGAAGTCGGCGTTGTGCGCCAGCACCGCCCGATCGACGAGCACCGAGTCCTCGATCGCCCCGGCGTTTGCGCCGGTTACCACCACCACATGGTCGAGATGCGAGGCCTCGGCGGTGGCGATGACGACGTTGAGCAGCGTGGTCCCCCGGTAGACCAGGAGCTGCTTGGGCTCCCCCATCCGCAGCGACGAACCGGCCGCCAGGACGATGCCGGCAACGGTGGTCATCGCTCAGACCCCGACGATGTCCTGGGGGCGGACCGGAACACGGTTCAACGGCCTGCCGGTCGCGGCCCTGATGGCGGCAACGATCGCCGGGGTCGAACTGATCGTCGGGCTCTCCCCAATGCCCTTCGCCCCAAACGGCCCCCAGTGCGCCGGTTCCTCGATGAGCCGCGATTCGACGTCGGGCGCGTCCAGGATGGTCGGGATCAAATAGTCGGTGAAGTTCGGGTTCAGGATCACCCCGTCCTCCAGGATCAATTCCTCCATGATTGCGAACCCTGCCCCCTGGGCGATGCCGCCCTCCAGCTGACCGACGATGGCCTGCGGGTTGAGGGCCTTTCCGACGTCCTGGACCGTGTCCACCCTCACGATCCGAACCAGACCGAGCTCCGGATCGACGTCGACCACCGCCCGGTGCGAGGCAACGACGAACCCGGCGTGCGGGTTGCCCTGTCCGAGTTCGTCCGGCTCCTCGGTCGGCGGGTGCCGGTAGCGGACCCACTGTTCGATCGGGCCGTCGACGGTGATCTCCTCGAGCGCGGCGTCGTCGCCGAACCGCTCCGCGATGTGATCCCGGAGCTTGACCGCGGCTTCATGGACGGCCCCGCCGGTCATCTGCGTCTGGCGCGAGGCCGACGTTGACCCGGCGGAACCGATCGTCGATGTGTCCGCAGGCACCCAGGCAATGTTCTCGATGCCGAGGATGCTGCGAGCGATCTGCAGGCAGATGGTGACCAGGCCCTGGCCGACCTCGATCGCGGCGGTGTGGATCTCCAGCCCGGCGGAGGTCAACACGAGCCTGACCTCGCTGTAATCGTCGAAGCCTTCGGAGAACGCCAGGTTCTTGAGGCCAAGGGCGTACCCGACTCCCCGCACCACCGACCCTCTCGGCGTGGTCAGGCCGGTCCCACCCGGGAGCAAGCTCGGATCATCCGGGATCACGTCGTCGGGCAGCGGCATGGACTCCAGTAAGTCGATCACGCCGATCGTCGGCAATGATCCCTCCACGACCTGGCCGGAGGTCGCCATCGGATCACCGGGAAGCAGTGCGTTGCGGCGCCGAATCTCGAGTGGGTGCAGGCCCAGCGCCTCGGCGAGCCGGTCCATCTGGCTTTCGTAGGCGAAGCACACTTGCACCGCGCCAAAGCCCCGCATCGCACCAGCGGGCGGGTTGTTCGTCCTCACCACCGAGGCGTCGACGGCCACGTTGTCGCAGTTGTACGGGCCAACGGTGAAGAAGGCAGCGTTGGCGAGCACGGCGTGGCTGGTGTGGGCGTAGGCCCCGCCGTCCATCACCATGTCGACAATCACCTTCACCAGCCGACCGTCGTCGTCGGCCTCGTGGCGATACCGCATCCGGGCCGGGTGCCGCTTGACGTGTCCGGCGAACGACTCGGTGCGGTCGTATACGATCCGAACAGGACGCCCGGTCCGCAGCGCCAGCATGGCGACGTGGATGTGTACCGAGATGTCTTCGCGAGCTCCGAACGCACCCCCAATGCCAACGGGGTGGCAACGCACCGCATCGGGCTCCAATCCGAGACAGGCGACGATCTGGGTGTGGTCAATGTGCACCCACTGGCTGGTGACGTGGAGGTCGAGGCCGCCCTCGCCGTCGGGTACCGCAAGCCCGGCCTCCGGCCCGAGCGGTGCCTGGTCCTGAATGGCGGTCTCGTACTCGGCTTCGATCACCACCGAGCCGGCGGCGCTCTCGTCGCCGCGACGGATCACCATGGCGCGGTACTCCTCCCCAGCCGCCCGCGCCGCGTCCGGATCAGTGACCGGCTCTAGCGGTTCCCACTCGACGATGATCGCCGCCACCGCAGCGCGGGCGGTTTCCTCGTCGTCCGCCGCCACGACCGCGACCGGCTCGCCCCAATAGCGGGCCACTCCGTCGCAGAGCACCGGCTGATCCTGCTCGACCTGGCCGAACCGGGCACGGCCCGGCACGTCGTCCTGGGTCAACACGGCGCGGACCCCGGACATGGTGACGGCAGGGGTGATATCGAGCTTCTCCAACCTGGCGTGGGCGTAGGGGCTGCGGAGCGTCGCCCCCCACAGCATGCCGTCGATCCACAGGTCGGAGCCGTAGGCGAAGTTGCCGCTGAGCTTGGCGACCCCGTCTGGCCGCACTGTGCTCTCCCCGATGACCCCGGCGACCCTTTCGGTGGTGGGAGCGGTCACGACTCGTCCTCGGCGAGCCCGGCGAAGGCTCGCAGCAGGGCGCCGTATCCGGTGCAACGGCAGATGTTGCCGGAGAAGGCTTCTCGGATGGTTGCCTCATCGGGTTGGGGGTCGTTGGCGAACAGGTGCGCCGCGGTCACGACAAACCCCGGCGTGCAGAACCCACATTGGACGCCGCCCTCGTCGAGAATCGCCTGCTGCACCGGGTCGAGGAGGTCCCCGGCACCGACACCCTCGACCGTGGTGATGGTCGATCCCTCGCAGTCACCGATCATGATCAGGCACGAGCACACGTTGTCACCGTCGAGGATCACTGAGCAGGAGCCACATTCGCCCTGCTCACAGGCATTCTTCGAGCCGGCGAGCGCGAGGTTGTCACGGAGCACGGTGAGCAGGCTCTCCCAGCCGACAACGGTGGCGGTGCGTTCCTCCCCGTTCAGGTGGAAGTCGACGATCATGCCGCCCGGCACCGTTCGACGAGCCGGCGGGCGAGCACGCCCGAGGCGTGGCGTCGGTAGGACTCGGTGGATCGGTGATCCGTGATCGGCCGGACCTCGGCGGACACGAGCCGGGCGACCTCTTCCAGAACCAGGTCGCTGATGCTGGCTTCGGCGTTGAGCATCTCCTCGGCCCGGGTGGCCCTGATTGGTGTCGGCGCGACCGCGCCGAGAGCGATGCGAAACCCGTCGGCGCCTTTGGCAACGACACAGCTCACGGTGGCGATCACCATCGCGTTACGAACCCCGACCTTGGCGAACTCCTGCACGTGGGGGGCGTCGTCGGGTGTCACCACCGCGGTGATCACCTCGTCACCGGCCAGCGAGGTTTGCTTGACCCCGACGAAGAACTCGTTCCACGGGATCAGCCGGGTGCCGCGCTCCCTCGATGCCACTTCGACCGAGCCGTCCATCGCCGCGATCCACGGAAGCCCATCGCCGGCGGGGCTGGCGGTGGCGACGTTGCCGCCCATGGTGCCTGCGGCCCGGATCTGGGGCGAGCCGATGGTGCGGGCGAGCTGGGCGAGGGCGCGTGCGGACCCGTCCTCGAGTCGTGCCCAGGTGACCGCGGCACCGATGCGCCCGTCGCGCCACTCCATCAGCTCGTCGCAGGCGCGCACCCCAATCACCCCGGTGGGCCGGTGATGACTCAGATTGACCTCAACCATCAGATCGGTTCCACCGGCGAGCAACTCGGCGTCAGGATGCTCGGCCCTGGCGTCCAGGGCGGTTGCCAGGTCACGGGCAGCGACGAAGTGCATCGGCGTAAACCTAATCGAAGGATGATCGGCCGCGGCCTTGCCGCGGCCGAGCGCCGGGATGGGGGCGTTCGGCCGGGGGCGCAAGCGTGGCCGGGCCTGCCGGCCCATCGGTGGTCACGACAGCCGACCTTGTCCGCCGCGGTTTGCGCTCCTTGATCACCGGTGAGCGGTGGTGGGGTCCTCTAGGAGGATGCTGGACAATGACGAGTGCCATGGGCCGCCGCTCGCTCGAGTGTTGTGATGCCCCCGACGTGACGGCCCGCTGGGAGGATGCTCAGCACCCTCCCAGCCCTGGTAGGTTCCCCATCGCCCGGCGATCTGTACTGAGGAGGGGCACTGTGACGCTCGAGGAATACGAACCGGGTACAACATTCCCCGGAGTGGCAGGCAGGACCGTTGAGGAGTCGGAAGCGGCATGGCCCGAGCCACTGCGGGCAACGGAAGGGGCACCAAACGTCCTGTTCATCGTGCTGGACGACACCGGATTCGGCCAGCTCGGCTCCTACGGCTCGCCCATCGAGACGCCCAACCTGGACCGCCTCGCCACCGGCGGGCTGCTCTACAACAACATGCACACCACCGCGTTGTGCTCGCCGACGCGCTCCTGCATCCTCACCGGACGCAACCACCACTCCAACGCCATGGCGGCCATCACCGAGGCCTCCACGGGATATCCCGGCTACAACGGCTACATCCCGTTCGAGAACGGCTTCATCTCCGAGATGCTGCAACAGGAGGGATACAACACCTACGCCATCGGCAAGTGGCACCTCACCCCCTCCGAGCAGATCTCGGCGGCAGGTCCGTACGATCGCTGGCCGCTCGGGCGGGGATTCGAGCGTTATTACGGCTTCCTCGGCGGGGAGACCCACCAGTACTACCCGGAGCTCACCTACGACAACCACCGAGTCGAGCCGCCAAAGGCGCCGGAAGACGGTTATCACCTGACCGAGGACCTGGTTGATCGCGCCATCGAGTTCATCGCAGACGGCAAGCAGGTCGCCCCGACCAAACCATTCTTCATGTACTTCTGCCCCGGTGCGATGCATGCCCCTCACCACGTACCCGCCGAGTGGGCCGATCGTTATGCCGGGGCGTTCGACGAGGGCTGGGAGTCGTACCGGGAGCTGGTGTTCGCCAACCAGAAGAAGCTGGGCATCGTCCCCGCCGACGCCGAAATGTCCCGGCACGATCCCGACGTGCAGGAGTGGGCGAGCCTCTCCGGTGACGAGAAGCGGCTCTTCGCCAGGATGATGGAGGTCTACGCCGGCTTCCTCACCCACACCGACCACCACATCGGCCGCCTGATCGCCTTCCTCGAATCCCTCGGCGAGTTGGAGAACACCCTCATCATGGTCATCTCCGACAACGGCGCCAGCGCCGAAGGCGGACCGTACGGATCCGTCAACGAGAACCTGTTCTTCAACAACGTGCCCGAATCGCTCGAGGAGAACCTGGCGTTGATCGACGCGCTTGGTGGTCCCACCACCTTCAACCACTACCCGTGGGGGTGGACGTGGGCGGGGAACACACCCTTCCGCCGCTGGAAGCGGGAAACCTACCGGGGCGGGATCTCCGACCCCTTCCTGGTGCACTGGCCCGCCGGCATCGGCGCCAGGGGCGAGGTTCGTCCTCAATTCAGCCACGCCGTCGACATGGTGCCCACCGTGCTCGACGCCGTCGGACTGGGAGCACCGCGCTCGATCGGCGGCATCACCCAATCCCCGATCGAGGGGGTCAGCTTTGCCCATACGTTCGACAATGCATCGGCAGACTCGCGCCGAAACACCCAGTATTTCGAGATGCTCGGGCACCGATCGCTCTACCACGACGGATGGCGAGCGGTCTGTCCGTGGCCGGGCCCTTCGTACGCCGAAGCGGGCTTGCCCTTCGGGGCACCGATCTCAAAAGACCAGCTCACCGCACTCGACGCAACGGGCTGGGAGCTGTACCACGTCGCCGAAGACGTCGCCGAGAACCACAACCTCGCCGACGAAGAACGGGAACGACTGATCGCCATGATCGGCACCTGGTACGTCGAAGCCGGCAAGTATCAGGCAATGCCGGTGGACGGGAGTGGAGTGGCACGGCTTGGTGAGGCCAGACCGCAGCTGACCGCCGATCGGACCAGCTACACCTATTACCCGCACACCCAATCGGTTCCCGGGAACGCGGCGGTGAGTGTCCTCAACCGCTCGCATTCCATCACCGCAGACGTCGAGATCCCCGCCGGCGGGGCCGAAGGCATCCTGGTGGCACACGGCGGTGTGGACAGTGGCTACGCCCTCTACGTCAAGGACCAGCGGCTTACCTGGGTGCACAACTACGTCGGACGCTCCTTCCACTACGTGGTCTCCACCGAGGACGTACCCGCGGGTCGGCACCGGCTGCGCTTCGAGTTCGAGGTGACCGGCAAGCCCGACATTGGCAAAGGGAAAGGGGTCCCCGGCACCGCCCAGCTCTACTTCGACGACCGCCTGGTGGGCCAGGCCGAAGTTCCCATCACCACGCCGCTTGCGCTCGGCCTGACGTCGGGCGTGGTCGTGGGCGAGGCCCCCGGAGCCCCGGTGTGTCCCGACTACGAGCCGCCGTTTGCCTTCAGCGGAACCGTGCACTCGGTCGCCTTCGACGTGTCCGGCGAGCTGATCGATGACGACGAAGCAACGGTGCGCAGACTTCTTGCCCGTCAGTGACCACCAAGGTGTGATCGGCAGCTGCGACTTGTCTACGACCGCATCGAGAAGCGATCGACCGGCCGACCACCCTGGCCAATCGTCGAATACCGCCAACAGCTAGCACGATGATGAACAATGACGAGTGCCCTGAGCCGCCGCTCGCTTGAGTGTCACGGTGACTCCAGTCAGCGCCGACCCGCTGGAGGATTGCTCAACACCTTTCTAGCCGGCCAGCAGCCGTTTCGCCGCGGCATTGTGCCGCTCCAGCAGCAGCGGCAGATCCACTCCGACCAGCTCACCGCCGCTCACCACGGCGCGCCCGTGAACGTACGTGTGATCGACGGTGACCGGGGCGGCGAAAAGCAGCGCGGCAAGTGGATCATGCAGCGCACCGGCGTATCCGATCCGATCGAGCGAGACCGCAGTGAAGTCGGCCGCCTTGCCGGGTTCGAGCGACCCGACGTCGTCGCGGCCAAGGACCGATGCCGAGCCCCTGGTCGCCAGCCGGAGCGCATCCCTGGCTGACAGGTACGGCCCGTCTTCTCCCGCAGCAGCCAGCCGTGCCAGCAGCATCGCCTGGCGGGCCTCGCCAAGCAGATGGCTGCCATCGTTGCTCGCCGAGCCGTCGACGCCGATCCCGGTGCGCACTCCCGCTTCCAGGTAGCCGCGCAGCGGGGCGATCCCGGAGGCAAGACGCATGTTGGACGTCGGGCAATGGGCAACCCCGGTTCCCGCGGCGGCCATTCGCTTGATCTCGGCGTCGTCGACAAAGACGCCGTGGGCGTACCACACATCCCCGCCCGCCCAGCCGAGGTCCTCCATGAGCTGGACGGGGGTCATCCCGCACAATTGGAAGCAAAACTGCTCTTCGTCGAGCGTCTCCGCGACGTGCGTGTGCAGGTGGACGCCGTAGGTCCGGGCCAGATCGGCGGCCTCACGCATGAGGTCCATCGTCACCGAGAACGGCGAGCACGGCGCGACCATGACGCGAACCATCGCTCCCGGCGCCGGGTCATGGAAGGTCTCGATGGCCGCCTGCGTGCTGGCAAGAATCGTGCCCTCTTCTTCGACCACTGAGTCCGGCGGAAGGCCCCCGTCGCTCTCCCCCAGCGACATCGATCCTCGAGCCAGATGGACCCTGAGCGGGATCGCCTCGGCGGCCTCGACCTGGTCGGCGAAGGACGAGCCATTTGGATAGAGATACAGATGGTCCGACGACGTCGTGCACCCCGATAGCGCGAGCTCGGCGAGGGCAACCTGGGTGGAGAGGACGACGTCCTCGGGGGTCAACCGCGCCCAGATCGGATAGAGGACCCGCAGCCACTCGAACAACCCGGCGTCCTGGGCGCCCGGGACGGCTCTGGTGAGCGTCTGATAGAAGTGGTGATGGGTGTTGATCAACCCGGGAACCACGACATGGTTGGAGAGGTCGACGACCTCGTCCGCGGAGTCGGGGAGGTCGGCGGTTGTGCCCACCTGCGCGATCCAGCCGTCGACCGCGTACAGGGCGCCGTCCTCGATTTCGGTGCCCTGGTCATCCATCGTCCCCAGCACGGTGGCGTGCTTGATCAGCAGGCTGGTCACGGCGGTGAAGCTAGTAGATCACCGGCAGGATCAGGGCATGGGCCCGGCAAGCACGGGCGCCAGCGTCTCAACACTCCAGATCCCGACCCACCGTGATGCGCCGTCCGGTCCTTCGAATTCTTCGACCAGGCGCAGCGTCGCACCCGTTTCGTCGAGCCAGATGTGGGCGCGATCGTGGCCGTCGACGAGCAGCAGCCGCACGGTGGCCGTATCGGCCACGGTCTCATAGCCAACGACCTGTGGCGCGGCGGCGAGGATGATGCTCGCTTCTTCCTGAGCCTGGGACCAGTCGGACAGGGGCCCGTACACGGTCCACTCGGACCCGGTCGCTTCCTGCCACGAACCGTCGGCGTCCTGGTAGTAGCTCCCCACGTCGGGGGTGAAGACCTGCCGGAATCCGGCGGCGTCCTCCCACACGACGAGCCCGTCGAAATAGGTGATCTTCATGCGCTGGTCGAGCCGGCTGGTATCGAACCCCTGGTCACTGAGCAGCTCTCCACCAGCGGAGAGGGAGAGGCAGCTGGTGATCAGGGCCCTCGGGTACGGATGAGGAGCATCGGCGACGAGACCGCGCAGCCGTTCAATCGACGGGAAGTTGCTCGGCCGCTCGATGGCGAGGGTGGGCTGGATGTGCAGGCCTTCGGGGAGAGGCGGCGGCACCACCGAACCGGTCAGGACCTCGGACCCTTCGACTGCGGAAACGACCAGAGCGAGGTTGTCGGTGAAGTCTGGTGTTTCGGCGCGCGGTGCTCCACAGGCGGTCGCAAGGACCGCGAAGAGCATGAATAGCGCCGCTCGACGGGTCACGGTCAATGATCGGCGGTGGTTCGGCGGTGCTGAATAGGCCGCTCGACTCCAATCTGGCAAGGCTTCTCGCGATCTCGGGCCGACCCAGATGCGCCGAGTGAGCAGACCGGTCTCGGTAGAGTCCTGCAAAACCACCCCGGCGCTCGGGAAGGCGCTCGGGAAAAGGAGCTGACCGAGTCGTGATCGAGACGTACCACCGGCCGGCGACACTCGATGAAGCGATTTCTCTCCTTGGCGCCGAGGGAGCCACGGTGCTCGGCGGTGGTACCTCGCTGGTTCCCTCCCGTGCCTCCGCCGATACCGCCACGGCACTGATCGATCTCCAGGGCCTTGGCCTGAACGAGATCGAGCTGGATGCGGATCGGATCGTCATTGAGGCCATGGTGACGCTCCGCGGCCTGGTGGATTCCGATCTGGTGCCGGCAATGTTGCGTGATCTGGCCAGGCGCGAGGCACCGAACACGATCAGGAACGCGGCGACGATCGGTGGTGCCGTTGCCACCGGCGATGCCGAGAGCGAGCTGCTCGCCGGACTCCTCGTCTTCCAGGCCGAGGTCGCCGTGGCCGACTCCGACGGCGAGGCGTGGCACTCCTTGGGCGACTACCTGCGGGAAAGTGCCATCGGCATCATCACCCGGATCGCCATCTCCGCGGGAGGTACCACCCATGCGGCTCGAACCGGTCGCACGCCCGCCGACCGCCCCATCGTGATGGCCGTGGCGCGACGCACCGACGACGGAGACATCCTGCTCGCCCTGACCGGTGTGTCGGCAGTCCCGATTGCGATTGATCCGAGCGCGCTCGACGTTTTGGACCCGTCGGGCGACTTCAGGGGAACCGCCGAATATCGCATCCATCTGGCCAGGACCCTTGCCGGCCGCGCCGTCGCAGGGCTCGACGCATGACGATCGAGCTCACCATCAACGGCGAGCGCACGACGATCGGCTGCGAGCCGGGCGAGTCATTGCTGAGAGTGCTGCGGCGTGAGGGGCTCTTCAGCGTGCGCTTCGGCTCCGAGACCGGGGAGACCGGCGCTGCGGCGGTCCTGGTCGACGGCCGTTTGATCTCCGCAGAGGTCATGCTCGCCGCACAGGCAGACGGGCATCGCATCGACACGGTGGAGGGGATGTCGACGCCGGGATCGATCCACCCGATCCAGCAGGCGTTCATCGATTCGGGCGCGATGCAGTCCGGCTACTCGAGCCCGGCGCAGATGCTGGCGGCCAAGGAACTGCTCGCCGGCGAGCCGAACCCCACCGAGGCCGAGGCCCGCGACATCCTGACCGGCGTCCTGGACCGTGAGACCGGCTATCTCCGGCCGGTCCATGCGATCCTCCGTGCCGGCGCAGCGCTGCGTGGTGACCCGATCGAGGAGATCTCCCTTGGCTACGTCGCTCCCCTCACCGACCCGCTCTCCACCGAGGAGGGAGTCGCCGACCCCGCCTCGCTTCCCGTCCTGTCGCCCCGGATCATCCTGAGCCCCGAGGTCCCGGAAACCGCGGTGGTGGGTCGGCCCGAGCCAAAGGTCGACGCGCTGAAGCTGGCCAAGGGATATCCGGCGTTCGTCGACGACATCGAGATCCGTGGCCTGCTCCATGCCAAGGTGCTGTACAGCCCCCATGCCCATGCCCGAATCGTCGCCATCGACGACTCCAAGGCCAGGGAACTCCCAGGCGTTCGGGCGGTGCTCCACCACGAGAACGTGCCGAGGGTTCGCTACGCCTCGGGCGGGCAGAGCTTTCCGAACCCGAAGCCATACGACCAGGTGAGCTTTGACAACAAGGTGCGCTACGTCGGCGACCGCGTCGCCGCGGTCGCCGCGGACACCACGGAGATCGCCCAAGCGGCCCTCGACCTCATCGACGTCACCTACGACGTCCTGCCCGCCGTGTTCGACGAGAACGACGCGATCGCCGACGGTGCACCGGTTATCCACGACGAGCCCGACATGGAGGGCGCCCACGACGCGTCGCGCAACATCGTTCACCACATCTCAGCGGACACCGGAGACGTCGACGATGCCTGGGAAAAGGCAGATCACGTATTCGAACAGACGCTGCGGGTCCACCAGGTGCAGCAGGCTCCGATCGAGCCCCACATCGCCATCTCGTGGTGGGACAGCGACGAGCGGATGGTGATCAGGACCTCGACCCAGGTGCCGTTCCATTCACGCCGGATGGTGGCGCCGCTGTTGGGGCTTCCTGTGAAGCGGATCCGCATCGTCAAACCCCGGATCGGCGGCGGTTTCGGCGTCAAGCAGGAGATGCTGATCGAAGACATCGTGGGCCACCTCACCATGGCAACCGGGAAGCCGGTTCGACTCGAGCTCACCCGGGAAGAGGAGTTCATTTCCTCCAGGACCCGGCATCCGCAGACCATCACCTACAAGACCGGGGTCAGCAACGACGGCAGGCTGGTCGCCCAACAGATGAGCATCGTTGCCAACACCGGTCCGTACGGCACCCACGGCCTCACCGTCCAGATGGTCACCGGCCTCCGCGGCCTCAGTTCGTACAACTGCCCGAACAAGCGCTTTCGCTGCGACGTCGTGTACACCAACATCCCGGTCCCCGGCGCGTACCGCGGTTATGGGGCACCCCAGGCCCTGTTTGCCCTCGAGGCACACATGGAGGACATCGCCGATGCGCTCGACATGGATGCCATCGAGTTCCGCAGGCTCAACTGGACCACAGCCGGGGACCCGTTGGACATTGCCCCGGCATTGGGAGAGGGAGACGTCGATGCCGAGGTGATGCCGATCGTCACCTCCAGCGGGCTCGAGGAGTGCGTTGCCCAGGGTCAGCGAGCAGTTGGATGGGATCGCCGCGCCGACGCTGAGTGGAAGCAGCCCGCAGACCGCCCGCACATCCGTCGCGGTCTCGGCTTTGCCATGTGCATGCACGGCACCGGGATCCCGGGCCTCGACATGGGCGCAGCCAGCATAAAAATCAACGACGACGGCTCGTTCAACCTCTTGATCGGAGCCACCGATCTTGGTACCGGCGCCGACACGGTGCTCGCCCAGATCGCCGCAGAAGTACTCGGCGTCGCCCTCGACGACATCCTGGTGTATGCCGCAGACACCGACATGACGCCCTTCGACACCGGCGCCTATGCATCGAGTACGACGTACATCTCGGGGATGGCGGTGAAGCGTGCCGCCGAGGAGGCGAGGCTGATGGTGGTGGAGCGAGCCGCCCGAATGCTGGAAACGACTCCCGGTGCGATCGAACTCCGCGACGGGCAGGCATGGAGCACCGATGACCGATCGGTGACCATCGCCGAAATTGCCCTGTCCAGCCTGCACCAGGTGGCGCAACACCAGATCATGGGTACCGCTTCATATGTATCGCCCGAGTCACCGCCGCCGTACGCGGCGCAGTTTGCCGAGATCGAGGTCGACATCGACACCGGCCAGGTGACCGTGATTTCGCTGATCATGGCCGTCGACTGCGGAGTCCCGATCAACCCGGTGACCGCCTCAGGGCAAGTCGAAGGCGGCATGATTCAGGCCCTTGGGTACGGGCATTGCGAGGAAATGGCCTATGACGAGGACGGCCGCATGGTCAACGCCGAATTCGGTCCATACAAGATCTACCGCTCGGACGAGATGCCGCGTATCGAGGCGTTCCTCGTCCAGACCATGGAAAAGAGCGGCCCCTTCGGCGCCAAGGCGGTCGCTGAGATCCCCAAGGACGGCGTTGCCCCGGCGATTCGCAATGCTCTTGTAGACGCCACCGGCGTCAGGATCGACGCCATCCCGCTGACTCCCGAACGAGTGTGGCGGGCCCTGCAGACCGCAGCGATGTGACCTCCTCCGAGGACCAGCAGCTGCTCGCCGAGATGTCCGAAGCCGTCGCCACGCGCCGGCCCGTCGTCCTGGCAACCATCGTGTCGACGAAACGCTCGGTGCCACGCCACGCCGGGACCAAGATGCTGGTCTACCCGGGGCCCGCACAGAGCGGCACCATTGGTGGCGGGGAGCTCGAGGCCCGCGTCATCGAGGATGCCCTCGACGTGCTCCGCACCGGCAAGACCCGGCTGGAGACCTATCCCCTCGTCGATCCGGAGCGCGGCGACGCGGGGGTGTGTGGCGGCGAGATGACCGTCTACCTTGAGCCCTACATGCCCTCGCACACCGTGCTCGTCATCGGCATCGGCCACGTCGGCGCCGCCGTGGTCGACCTCGCCCACTGGCTCGGCTATCGAACGATCGCCACCGACGACCGGCCGGAGCGGGTCGACGAAGCGATCGTTCCCCACGCCGACGAGCGGATCGCCGGTTCGGTGTCCGATGCCCTCGCCGCGATGCCGGTGACCGAGGACACCTCGATCGTCGTCGTGTCACGTAGCGTCGAGCTCGATGTCGACGCCATCCCCAGGCTGCTCGATACGCCGGCCCGCTACATCGGGGTCATGGGAAGCGGCCGCCGTTGGAACGCAACGAAACGGGAGCTGGTCGACAGCGGCCTCGAAGAGGCATCGCTCGATCGAATCCACGTCCCGATCGGCATCGAGCTCGGCGCCGAAACCGTCGAGGAGATCGCGGTGTCGATCTTGTCCGAGATCATCCAAGAGACCCGGGCGGACGGCACCGAGGGGTCGCAATGATCGACGAGGGGTCGTCGATCGACGCTTCGGCCAAGCCGGGCCAGGGGTCCGGTCGACGAGCCCTTGACGAACTCGTGGTCGTCCGCGGCGGCGGTGACCTTGGCACCGGGACCGCATGGCGCCTCCATCGGTCCGGGTTCCCGGTCATCGTCGTCGACATCGAGCGGCCGCTGGCGATCCGGCGCACCGTCGCCTTCTCCACCGCCGTCACGGAGGGCTCGATTACCGTTGAGGGCGTGGACGGGATCCTGGTCGAAACGCCGGATGCGGCCCTCGACCTCTCTGCACGCAACGGGGTGGCCGTCCTCGTGGCAAACACGATCCCCGACCTCGAGGATCCACCCCGGATCGTGATCGACGCCAGGTTGGCCAAAACGCCGCTGGACACCAATCGGGCGATGGCGCCGTTGGTCATCGGCCTCGGCCCTGGTTTCACGGCGGGGGACCAGTGCGAAGCGGTCATCGAGACCAACCGCGGTCACCATCTCGGCAGGGTCATTTGGGAGGGCGGTGCCCAGCAGAACACCGGGGTCCCGGGATCGATCGGCGGAGAATCGTCCAAACGCGTTATCCGGGCCGACCGCGATGGGGAGGTGCGCTGGGAGCGGGAGATCGCCGACCTCGTCTCGGCGGGAGACCAACTCGGCTCAGTACAAGGCGTTGCGGTCACCGCGCCCATCGGCGGAGTGGTGCGCGGGCTCATCGCACCAGGACCGGTCAAGGCGGGGCTCAAGATCGGCGATATTGATCCACGCGGGGACCCGGAGGTCTGTTTCGAGATCTCGGACAAGTCTCGATCCGTCGCCGGTGGGGTCCTGGAAGCGGTGATGACATGGTTCAGCCAGCGATGAGTGAGTCCTGGGCCGAGCGTCTCGGGCTCGCCGAACGCGAGCTCGTCGCCTTCGTCGGTGCCGGCGGCAAGAGCACGCTGATGCTCGGTCTTGGCCGTGAGCTCAGCGACACCGGACACCGCGTCGTCATCACGACCACGACAAGGATGAGCGTCGAACAGATCGAACCGCCCGTCGTCGACTCGATCCGCGACGTCGAAGCGAATCTCGAGCGACGCCCCGGCCCGGTGTTCGTCGTCCGGCGAGATGCCGATGCCAAGGTGAGCGGGCCCGCACCCACCGAGATCGACAAGTTGTTCCGCGAGAGCTCGGCCGAGTACGTACTCGTCGAAGCGGACGGCGCCAACGGCAAGACGCTCAAGGCGCCCGGCAATTTCGAGCCGGTCATCCCACTCACCTCGACGATCGTGATCCCCGTCGCCGGCATCGATGCTGTCGGCTCGACCATCACCGGGGCATGTCACCGGCCCGAACGTGTCGCGGAGCTGCTTGGTCGCCCGGTCAGCCATGTGTTGGCTGTGGCCGACGTCGCCCAAATCCTCACCAGCGCAAGGGGAGGGCTCAAGGACGTGCCGGCATCTGCCCGGATCATCGTGGCGATCACCAAGGTGTCATCCGAGACGATGGACGTTGCCGGCGAGCTGTCGCTGCTCATCTCTCGGGATCCCGATGTCGACCGTGTTGTGGTGGTGCCATACCGCTAACGCTCGGGCACTTCGTCCGAGTGGGGGCAAAAGGCGAGGCGGAGCCGAGCCGGGGCCCGAGCGGCCTGCTCTTCGCTCCCCCTTCAGGGGGGGACCCGCCGCCGGCGGGAGGTGGGGTCGAGCCGTGGCGCCGCGGCCCTCTCTTTGCTCCCCCCTCAGAGGGGAGTCCCGCCGCCAGGCGGGGAGGGGGGTCAAACCGTGGTCGCGACAACGCTCCGACCCCCTCCGCCTCGCTGGCGCTCGGCACCTCCCCCTGAGGGGGAGGCAAAGGACCGGGCCACCTCGCCTCGCTCGGCATTTCTCCGGAGAGGGGAGAAAACAGGCGGGAGGTGGGGTCGAGCCGTGGCGCCGCGGCCCTCTCTTTGCTCCCCCCTCAGAGGGGAGTCCCGCCGCCAGGCGGGGAGGGGGGTCAAACCGTGG
>Ga0255058_10000261_pt1 | contig 31600 bp, 16 predicted proteins | sample Cases_109_9_MG_FD_188637 | JGI IMG/M metagenome (GOLD analysis project Ga0255058, IMG submission 188637) | Seawater microbial communities from Amundsen Gulf, Northwest Territories, Canada - Cases_109_9 | ecosystem: Environmental > Aquatic > Marine > Gulf | place: Canada: Northwest Territories... | reverse complement strand
ACGGTCTGCATGGAATGCGGTGATCCCCCCTCGACCTCCGAAAGCCGAAGCAGAAAATCCACCAAAATTGGCAGGAGAGTATGAAACATTTAATTGATCTCAGTCATACCATCGAAGATGGGTTGGTCACGTACAAAGATTTACCGGCCCCGGTCATCAGTGATTATTTAAGCCGTGAGGCATCAAAAGCGCACTATGGTGAAGGGGTCTCTTTTCAAATCGGGAAAATTAAGATGGTTGCGAATACCGGTACATATATTGATTCACCATTTCATAGATATGCAGATGGCAACGATTTGTCCGAATTAAGTTTATCTTCCATGGCAGGTCTTGAAGGGATCGTGTTTCGGATGGACTCAACACGTATCGGCTCCGATATTTTTGGAAAGAAAGACCTGCGGAAAAAAGCGGTATTGATTCATACCAACTGGTCTCGTCATTGGATTACCGAGAAATACTACGAAAATCACCCTTTTCTCATAAAAGATGCTGCCGTACATTTAAGGGAAGCCGGTGCGTCGTTAGTTGGTATAGATTCATATAATATCGATGACACATCAGACGGCACAAGACCGGCCCATTCTGTTCTGTTGGCAGCTGGAATCCCAATTGTGGAACATATGTGCAATCTGCACTTAGTGCCGGATTCAGGTTTTAAATTCTATGCCGTTCCGGCAAAAGTTAAAGGTTTTGGCACATTTCCGGTAAGGGCTTTTGCGGAAATTGAAACAGAGCCGGCAAAACCGCCCAGTACATGAATCCGGCCTGGCTTCATTTTCAACCGATGATTTGCTTTTTAATGGTTAAAAAACAAGATTCGATATGACCTCATGCAACCACCGTGAAATCATACTGTTGCCTGAACAAGCAGACAAGCTCCAATGCCGGCACTGCCATTTGACCATTAAGGCGGATGAACTTTCAGGAGATTACTGCCCGGAATGTTTTGAAATCCACGGTGAAAAACGAAATGACTTTGAAAAGATCACAGCAAAAGAAATAGGAATGGCCAGGTACAGGTGTGAAAAATGCGGTATAATAATCAACAACGAGTAGTGGTCGTTTGAAGAATCTTCTCAAGTTTCGCACCTGATATTTTATGGAAAGTTGCATCAGGCATAGGGTAAAAAGAAATTTATCCGGAAAAAAATTGATGATGAGGGCTATGCGGTACCGTGCTCCATTGGGAGTGCGAAACTTGAGAAAATATTTTGCATGGACAATTTTTTGTTCATACATATGTTATGGGTTTAGAAAAAGGAGGTTCACATGGATGATCTACAGAAAGAATATCCATTTCAATGCTCACTCAGCCTGAAACCGCTCATCGATTACTTAGATAAGCATAAAGAAAATTTCAGCACCGTAATGCCTTGCAGCGCAGACACCCATAGAGAGATACTCGATAAAGCCCCGGAACTCTATGGTCCGATCGATGACCTCACTCTGCTGGACCGTCACGCCGATCTGGTCAAACGTCTGATGGGCTTGGTGTTTCCACCCGTATATTGGAATATTGAAGCGGTTGCCGCTGCAATCCCCTTCTCAACTGAATCGATTTTTGTCTCTCCCCGTTTTAAACAACTGTTTTTAAATAAAGACGGATCCTTCACCGGACATCTCAACCTTGACAAGGAGAGCTTTCATAAGGCCAGGGTTATCCGGGCGTACCTGGTTATATTGGACAGGTGCTACGGGATCCATCAGCAGCTCGATTACCCGTTGATCCGGACTGTAAAGGACCCTGATACAAATCTCGAACGCCATTTCAGACTAAAATTTGACTTCTCATTTGTAGACGCCCGCCCAGTTGGGGATCTTAAAACGCTTTCTTCCGAAGAGCGTTCATACATCATGGATCATCTGACCGAGCCGGAAATACTCCGGGAAATACTTCCCCCGGAGGATTTCATTCTCTGCGGGTTCACCGTTATCCAGGCAATTGATGTTACCGAATCGCAAGTTCTATCCGGTCTGGAGCGGAACCTAATCGATCAGGATTCCATCGTCTCCAAGGATGGATTTTTGCGTATTCAAGAGAGACTGCGTACGCTTTTTCATCGTTCGAAGCTTGTTGCTGACCTTGCAGCCATACAGGATGATCAGATTCTTCTTATCAACTCAGGGTCGCAGATGACCCGAAACTGCATATTTGCTGACTCCCACCATGTTGATATTTCAACCTCCCGGGGAACGGTGTTTGAGCAGGCGATAAAAGGAGAAAAAATTGTACGGGTTCATGACGTACTCAAAGAATCCTGCCTCAAACATAAGAAAGAGGAACTCTACCAAAGTGGGGATCGGTCTTTGATGATCGCCCCTTTGATTTACAAAGGTCAATGCATCGGAATCCTAAAACTCGGTTCCCCGGAACCGGGGGATTTCGGCCCATTGGATGAGATGGTGATGAACCATATTCAACCGATTTTTTCTTTGGCCATAAAAAAAGCACTGGATGATCTGGATAATCAAGTACAGAGCGTAATCAAGGAAAATTGTACCGCCATCCATCCCACTGTCGAGTGGCGTTTTCGCAAGGCCGCTTTCCAGCATCTCGAAAATTTCCGTAGGGGAGAGACCTCACAAATGCCGTCCATTGTTTTTAAAGATGTCTATCCCCTCTATGGTATTTCCGACATTCGCGGATCAACGAATGAACGGAACCGCGCCATTCAAAAGGACCTCTCTGAACACCTGGAGCTCTCCTTAAAGGCGTTGAAACTGGCACATAAGGCCAGACCGATCCTTTTCCTTAAGGAATTAAGTTCACGTGTCGAACAACAACTTGAACAAATTAAAAAGGGATTGGGGTCCGGAGATGAACTGTCGGTGGTAAAATTTATCAGTGATGAGGTGGAATCGATTTTTTCACACCTGAGAGGTTTTGGGCCAAAGGTGCTGCGTGCTATCGAAAAATACGAATCCGCCATTGACCCGGGCCTCGGATCAGTCTACCGGTTTCGAAAAGATTTCGAAGAAAGTGTCTCTCTTTTGAACAACAAGCTTGCCCTCTATCTCGATCAGGAAGATGCAGAAGCGCAGCAGATATTTCCACACTTTTTTGAGCGGCACCGGACAGACGGAATCGATTACCTCATTTATATCGGTACCTCTTTGATGGAAAAAGGAGATTTTAATGATCTCTATCTGGAAAACCTTCGGCTTTGGCAAGTCAAGGTCGCTGCCGGCATTGCATGGCATACAGAACAGCTCAAGGCCTCTTTAAAGGTACCGCTCGATACCGCTCATCTTATCCTCGTCCAGGATACACCTTTATCCATCCGCTTCCGGTTCGATGAAAAACGGTTTGATGTCGATGGTGCTTACGATATCCGACATGAGATTATCAAATCGCGTCTTGATAAAGCGGTTGTAAAAGGAGGCAAGGAGAGGTTAACCCAGCCTGGCAAGATTGCCATTGTCTATTCACACCCGGAAGAGGCATTGGAGATGCGCCGTCACATCGACTTTCTAAAGGCGGAGGGATATCTGACCGGAAAATTGGAGAACCTCGAACTGGAGCCCCTCCCTGGTGTGGATGGACTCAGATCTCTTCGGATCGGCGTGAACCTCGAATCCCAAGTGTTGTCACAAAGAATCAAACAAATGGCAATTTAAAGTTACCGATATTTAGAAAAAGACTGTCTTTTTACCAAAGCCACTCGCCTGATGCAATCCCGGTATCTGCGGGTGGTTTGTTTTTCTTGAAAAACACCACCTTATCAACTATGTTATGAAAGGCCGACATCGGTTTTTTTATTAGAAATCAATTCGGGCTTGTTTTAGCAGTTGATGAAATACATTCTTTCTTCGGCACGTCTTCATGTCAACCGACACTATACCAACAGCAAAACGTTCGATCACGAGGAGCATTCTCCTTGGCTTTGTTGCCTTCCTATCAATGATCGTCATCATTGTCGTCGGTTTTGTTATTTTTCTCCCCAAGATTATCTCAACCGAATGGTTCCGAGGATATGTTGAAACCCAGGCTTCAAAAACTCTTCACCGACCTGTTCAGATCAAAAGGCTGAGCTGGAAATGGGGGGGTGAAATACGGATTGAGGATGTTTCGATAAAGGACTTGCCGGACTTTTCAGATGGACCGATATGTTCCATTTCAAAAGCAGTGATTCAGGTAGACCTTAAAAAAATCCTGGAACGCCGTTTGGTCGTTAATCTGATGTTAAGCGATATGACGATACAGCTGATCCGCGATCACAACGGGCAAACCAATTTAGAAAAGTTTCTTTTTCCGCTGACCCAACCAGCCTCACCTGAACCGAAAAAACTGCGGGGGATTTCTGAAAAGAAATCGATAAAATTTCCGGTTGATGTTCAAGCCACCGGCCGATTCAACAATATAACCCTTCGAATAGATGATCAACAAACCGGACGGCGGCTGGCATTGGAAAAAATGGTTCTTCAATTGGCCATGCCATCCCTCTACTCCAGTCCTATCACGCTGGATATTTCATCGGATTTAAAACTGGAAGGGCATCAGATCCCTTCACTCCATTTAAATTCAAAAATAAACGGCCTGTTTGATGCCAAGGGGACTTTGGATTTAACCCACACCCTTTTCGATGTGGATGGCGTGTTCCCGGGCGCTCAATTTACCATAAACCATGATCCTGTCAAAAAAGAGACCAAAGCCCGTGTCCAAATTCATCTGTCGGAATTGAAAAAGGTCCTGTTTCCTTTTATTCCACCTTTGGTTTCCGCAACCCAAATCACAGGAAAGCTGGAGTTCGTATTAAACGCGAACGGAAACCCCATGGAGCTCTTTTCTTTTGATACTCATTTGACCGGGTATGGTGTGGGTATGTCAGGCGGAGTTATACCAAGCAAGCGACTTGGGCCATTTGATTTTTCCCTGGCCAATACAGGGGATATTGAAGTCAAAAATGGAACAATTTCAATACAAAGGGGTTCGCTTTATTCCCTGGGGAAAAGTCGGGTTTTGTGGCGAGGGATTGTTTCGGATTTTAACCAACCCACACCAACGATCGATATGGTCATCGGACCGGTATGGATTGACCTGGAAAAGCTTTTTGCCCTTGTCCGGGCATTTATTCCGAAAGAGATTCCATTTTCTTTTCACATCGCCAAAAAAGCACCGATTCTCAAAATTAACGATGCCTATTTTTCCGGCCCCCTCCTCTCGGGACTCAATCGTATTGAAATAAACGACCTGACACTCACCATCCCCGGGGGTTTGAAGTACAATTCAAATCGATTTTCCACCCCGTCTTTTTCCGCTGAAAATCTCAGATTTACGGTCGGCCGTGTGGAATCGATCGTAGAGGATAGGTTTCCGAAAAACATCGATTTATCCGCATCAATTCAGGTGGACAATCTAATAATCACGGGTGAAAAAAATGTCTATATTAAGGCGTTAGAAATACCACATCTCAGGATCAAAGGAGATGAAATCCAACCGTCAAAAACCTCATCTTTTGGTTTCACTTCTAAAGTTGAACTGCAAGAATCTATTGTTTTAAATGAACTCAAAATACCAGGATTTATCACCATCAACAACGCCACTCAGCAATTGGATGCAACTTGGACACAGCAGCCGGAAACCGGCATTGATCTGAAATTAAAAAACTTCCATATGACGATTCCCTCGCTGGTGATTCAAAATAAGCGGTTCGCACCCTTCCAAGCCCATTCCGACCTAACTGCCGCGGCAACCCGAATTCATATTGACCGCGTAGCGCCCCTTAAAGCGAGTGTATCAGGATTGACCGTAAGTTGGGTTCTGGACAACCTCCTGGAAATGGGAATTAAAGCAGAGATCACGGACCTATCTTCGGCCCTCCTGAATACCGAAGGAAAATTAACCGTTGATCTGAAATCGTTTTTTGAGAAATTTCTAAAAAAAATATACCAAAACAACGACTTGACCGGGGATGTGGCATTTCGATGGCATTTCTCTGGTAGGATCCCAACAACCGAAGAATTGAGAAAACTAGGGGAAAAATCGAAATTTGATATGAAAAACGATTTTAACTTCATCGATAAGTTCAGTTTTTCCTCCACCCTAAAGGGCGTTGGGATAGATTGGACCTTTACCGATGACCAGCAATTAAAAGTTGGGGCTGTTTCGACCCCGGAACCGTTAAGATATGAATTTGAAAAAATCAGTGGCATCGGGAAAGCAACCGGAAACCTTTTGATCGAAAATATCGACACGATCCCACTGAAAATTCTGAAGCACCCGACCAAATCCAATCCATTATCAATCAATCTTTCGTTTTCAGGCGAACACCAATATCTGAAATCATTCTCCTTTTCCCAGGTTCTCGATCTAAGGCCATTCAACATAAAAGAAACTCTCAACCTATCACTTTATGGTTTGGATCGGATCGCCAAAGAAGATTTAGCATCACCATTGCCCATTTTACTTGAGCGACTGGGCGGTACTGCCAGCGGCACCCTGAGTTTTCAGGGTGGAAACGCTATGGACACGCTCATCAACGACCTTACAATTAAAGGAAGGATGGTGGTCGATGGTGAGATCCAACTAACACCGGGTCAGCGTATCGATATAAAAAGCTGGATCAACACCCCCAAAATGAACATCGACATCGGCAGCAATTTTAGCATCAAAAACTTGCAAACCGATCTTAACCTGGAGAAGAGCTTTTATATTGCCCACGGAAAAGTGGAAAATAAAGCAAAAACTCCCTCGCTCTCTGTTGATGTTCTTAAAAAAGGCTCCCCTTTGTTCAGCTCTGAATTTAAGGATTCGACACTTCAAAGGCTAATGAATCAATTGCGAAAGCGTTTTAACCCGAAACACGCGATCACTTTCGAGTCCGCCCGGCTGGGCGGTTTGTCCAACCCGATTAAAATCCATCGTTCATTTGTGGATGTGGACCTCACCGAAACACTTCCGAGGGTCGATTATTTTCAGGCAGACCTGCTCGGTGGAACGGTCATCGGTTCTATTTCGATCCTGGATCAAAACCCCGGGTTTTTAATCCAAACACGGATGTCGTTTTCGAGTTTGAATGCAAAAAATTTGATTTCCCGGACAGGGGAGGAAGATGAAAATGAAGACAGATCGATCAGCGGGGAATTGTTTCTATCTTTTCCTCTCACCGTAAAATTGCAACCACTCCTCCAGGAGCTGAACTTTAGCCTGAAATTCAGTCATATCGGGTCCCGGTCCCTTGAAGGATTCCTCTATATGATCGATCCTTCTGAAAGTAACGAAACCATCGCCTCACAACGGCGCCTGCTCCGAATCGGAACGCCTAAGTGGATTGAATTGACAATTAAAAATGGCATCCTATCATTATATGGTGAGGTGGTAGTCAAAGGGATATTGATAAAAATTCCCCCACTCGAACGGCTGAATATAGGAAATCTTCCCGGACTGGCAGATATTGAGAGGCAGCTTATCCGTCTGGGGCCGATAATAGAACTATTTGACATCTATACAAAAAACACACTGAAAATCGGTTATCGGAATAAAGATTTAACTCTCGAAACACGAAAAAGGTAGCTATGAAAAATAGTTTGTGTGTCATTTTGATCCTGATGTTCGGGTGTACGCTTGCTAAAGTAAAAGTGGAGGTCCTGAGTGAACGAACGGCACTGGAAAACCAGGTTCTCGGAACCTATAATTCCCTTGACCAGGAAATGCTTCTGGCCGCATCGGTCAGAGGTGTCGACTCCAGCGGAGAAATTCAACGGCCACCCAAACGAAGTCAGGAATATAAGGATACCCTGGCGGCCATGCAGGTACAGGCCTTTCACGCCGATGACATTGAAACGTTTAAACGATTGGGTTGGGTTGGGGAGAACAACACCGGACTCCTGACAACTTTTTCACTCCAAAAAGATCAGATGCCCGAGGATTTGAAAGCGTTTGTACAGCGGTACACAAACAACGAATTCAATTCTGTGGTCGAACAAGTCAATAGCGCAAGAAAAACAGTCATGCACAGGGTCGTAGAAATGAATGAAAACCTGACAGATGCTGATATGCCCAAGATACAAAAAATATTCTGGAAAATAAATATCGAAAATGCGCTGCCAGGTGAAAAAATACAGGCTGAAGACGGAACATGGAAAAGAAAGAAATAAGTCTTCAAAACCATCTATTGAGAAAAACAAGAGCCGTTCTCATGGTGTCGGCCGTGATTGCGCTCGGATTCTCCCCCCCTTCCCTCGCCGGTCGGATCGGAAACCAACCGACGCCGTCGCTTTTGAACCGACCGGAACAAATAACCGCTGAAACCGACCCTATGTTCTATGTCGCTGTCTCAAAGGATGGCAAATGGGTGGCATACACCTCTGAACGGAAAAAATTCACCGATCTGTGGCTTCGGTCAGCTGACCCGTCCGTCATCGTACTGCCGAAAAGGTTGACCGCTGACCCCGGACGTGAATCTTCGCCGGCTTTCTCTCCAGATGGCCGGTTCATAGCCTATACGAGCGAAAACTATGACGCGAAAGGCGACATTTTTCTGCTCGACCTCAAGGATCCACGCGCGCGCCCGGTTCGGTTGACCGGCCGGGACACAGAAGATGGTGCACCTTCTTTTTCCCCTGATGGGAAAAAATTGTATTTTCATCAAAAAGGGTTTGACGATCCTCATAGAAGTATTGTCAGCTTGGATATTGATAATAAGAAAGATTTACATCATAAAAAATTAAAACCGGAAAAACTCCCGGTCGATGGAGATGGTGCTTTTCCATCGATTTCTCCTAATGGCCTAATGCTTGCCTTTGTATCTTACCGATACGACGATGCCGGAGATATCTTTGTCTTTGATCTCCAAACAAAAAAGGCCCGCCCGGCCACGACCGGACCGTATATGGATTTTTTCCCCTCATGGTCCTCTGATGGCAAACATATCTTCTTTTCACGGTTTGCGATCGATTCGAATCACGATGGAAAGATCAACGCCAATGACAATGCCGCCATATTTAAAACCGGTCTATCTGGCGAACCGTCAAGACCCTATCCTCTGACCTCGGCAAAATTTTCATCCTTTCAACCCCATGTGGCCGGTAAAAAGATTTTCTTCCTTTCTGATCTTGGCGGAACAAGCAATTGCTGGTCGCTGCCGATTGAGGGTCAGATTCCGATTGCAAAAGACGCAATAGATCAAATGAAATTAGGTGAAGATCTTTCCCGCGCGATCCCTTTTGATCCATATCTCACCCTTCTCGCTTATTATAAGGTATTGGAGCGGTTCCCAGACCAGGCGCCCTTTGGAGCTGCTGCCGCGTTTGAAATCGGAAAAATTTACCAAAAATTGAACCTGATGGCCAATGCCCATTTATCGTTTCGAATCGTCATTGATCATTATCCGGCAATCCAGCCGGCAGCTGCCTTTTCGCTCATCGAACTGACAACCATTGATCTCCGGAAAGAACTGAAAAACGAAAAAGATGAGACGAAAAAATCGAGTATCTTAAATAACGGACTTCGCCGCCTTGCGAAAATCTCCAAGGGCCACCCTCCTGCGGTCACCGGGAGATCAAAACTAAAGCGTGCCGGATTGCTGTTTAACGAAGGGAGGGGTTCGGAAAATCTCCTCAAAGCGATCCATCTACTTGAGAGTGTGATCCAAAACAACGCATCCTTAAAAGCTCAAGTGGCGGAAGCGATGGTTTTAAAGGCAGACATCTACAGTCAGATCAGCGGATTGGAAAAGGTCTATCCCATTTATCTTGATGTGGTCAAAACATATCAGGCGGTCGATCCGTGGGCAGATGTGGCGGTTGATCGCATATTAAATCTGTCGATCTCGGAATCTGAAACAAAAAGCTTGGATGATAAATTACAATTGCTTCGTAAAATAGCGGACGAAAATCGGGTTGAAACGCCGCTGTTGTCCATCGGCGCTTTAAATCGGATTGGCGACCTGCTTTTCGAAGCAGGAGAAGGATCCAGGGCAAAAAATGCCTACCAGCAGGTACTCGAAGGATTTCCGATTCGAACCTCACAAACAGCTGCTGCAAGGCTCTCCCTCGCCGAAATACTTTACAAGGAAGAGCGGTTTCGTCAAGCCCTGAAACTGTATGAAGCTGAAATTTCTTTAAGACCTGCTGATGATTTCATCTACCGACTGGCCCGGGATGGCTATATCCAGAAATCGCTTGGAGGCGCCGAATACCTCTATCGGTTGGGTGAGATTTCCTCTGCACGGAAAATATTTAAAGAACTGATCGAGTACGACGACACCATTGTCGAAGCCCACCGCGGGTATATCAAATCTGCAGCCGCCCAAAAAGATGTTAAGAAAGTGCTGAATGCTTACCGCAACCGGATGAGGGAGCGGATTGATGACCCGATCGCTCTCTACGCAGCCGCCCTAAGTCTCACCTATCTTGATGGGAAAGGTCCACTGATAGAAGCCAAACAGATGCTTATCCGTGCGATCAATTTAGACGGACAAATTGAGTATTTTCATCAAACCTTGGGATATGTACTTGAGGTTCTCGAGACGGTTCATAAAACAGAGGGAGGGTTGGAAATTGCACTGGAATCCTACAAGAAAGCATACTTTTTAAACAACCACGAGGATAACCCTTTAAACGCAGCCAATCTTCTTCTCAATATCGGCAATACTTATTTTCTGCTCGGCCAGCATGCCAAGGCCTTCCATCATTTTACCCAACGTCTTCATTCAAAACAACCGTTTCAAAATAAAAGCACCGAAGTACTCTTTTATCAGCGGTTGGGGTCGAGTGCGTTTCATGTAAGAGAGTCTGAAGTAACCATCAACGCGTTTACAAAGGCCATCGCACTTATCGACCGGCGCATGCAACCGATGGATGCATCCAAGCAGTTTGACAAAATCATTCGGTACATCATGGACCAGGTGATAACCCCATTGTTAAAAAACGGGGTCGAGCTTGCCGGACGCGCAAACATCATTGCCAAATCCCAGTCCCGGATAAAAAAGAGGTTGTCCGAGTTGAATCGAATGCACCTACCCCCGCCTGCTCCGCAATGGTCTGCCTACAACCGGGGGATGAAAGTTTTGATTTTAGAGCAGAAAAAGTTGAACCAACGGGTAGTTTTATTGTTAAAGGACCGTAAAAAAGTAAGCAAACATACACGGGTAAACCCAAGTGGCGTTGATAAGCGCCTCTCAGAGATCATCCGGAGAATAGGTGAAGATCTCAAGTTCCCTGGGCGGTTGATCCTTCTGAACGCCGAGCTCCTTGACCGTCTCGGTCTGGCCTATCAGGAAGCAGATCAATGGGAAAAGGCGATTAAAACACATGATCAGCTCTTTTCATTGAATAAGCGCCTCAATCTTTTGCAAAATTTAGCACGAAACAAAAGATCCGTTGCATACAGCCGATACCAGCTGGCGGAGACCCTGGCCGGTGAAGAACGCCGAAAACAGCTCAAAGATGCAGCCGAGGAGTTTGTCGAGGTCATCGCCCTAGTCCAGAAATACGGTGTGCCGGATAAAAACAAAAAAGAAAAAAAGGGGCTTTTCAACATCGATCTTCAGTTTTCCATTGATGAAATTGGTGCAACCCGTGCAGGGCATGGCTTTTCCGAAGCCCAGGAAAAAAGACTTGCGGCAGCTTTCATCTCGCGTATCCAGGTAGAGCTTGACGATCTGATACCTGCTGAAACAGCTATCAAGGAACAACTTGCCGAGTACCCGATCGATGGCCCGGTTTCGGACGGTGACCTTCACGGGGTATCTCTTCTTTACCACCGGGCAGGTCAATTGGCGATGGCCAGGGGAAAACCGATCGATGCATTTTCTTTTTTTCGATACGCTGCTGATTTGACACTTCGGATGAAGAACAGGGTCAGCACCGTCACCAATATCATGAATATGGCCAAAGTGCTCAGTATGATCCCTGCTGAAACCGACGAACGCCATTTTTTTATCCGCCAACTGGCGGTCATCGATAAAAAGACAACCCGTCTTCTCGATCAAAGTCCCATCCCTTTCCAAAAACCGATTGAAGCCATTTATCACAATACAATGGGCGTTTACGCTTTGGAGGGGTCGGATGGTTTGGGAAACAATTTGGAACAAACCCTTTTTCGTATCAGAGGCTTTGAAACCGCAGGCTTTCATTTTAATAAAGGGCTTAATTCACTTGAACACAAAAAAGTAACCCTCGACCGAAAGAGTTTGGCGCTTCTTTCCACCCTGCATTTAAATCTGGCCAAAGTCGCTGTCGGTTTTGGAGAGAAAAAGAGCGCTGCAAATCATTTCAACCTGGCGCTCGAGCTCTCAAAACGGGGTATGCTTCCGGATCTGAAGTGGCGTGCCTATGCTGGATTGAACCGATTTGAAGAAGCCTTGACCACACTGGAGTCCGTCAACATATTGAGGGCAGGCTGCCGCGTGGATGAAATTTTGAACACATTCGGGAAAATGGTGGATGATCTGGTTTTGTCAAATCGGATCGAAGAGGCTTTTAATCTCGCGGAACGTCTTTCCGAACTTGAGCGGTTCAATCGTTTTTCACCTCTGATCGGTCGAATAAAAGAAAGTGAAAAAGCGCTATTTCGAAAAATTTATTCCCGGCTGGAACGGATCGCCACACTACGCGGAAAGATATCTGCGGCAGATGGTGAGAAAAAACAATATCTGCAACAACGGTTGGCCAGTGAAATCGAACTGGTTGCATCAAGTACTGGACAAAACAGAGAGAAATTGCCGGATATCGTAAGATTTATCCCAGATAAGAAAACCAGGGAACAGGTGATGATTCTTTTTGGGCTTGCTGTTGAGGCCGAAAATTTGGCAGATGATATTGTATTTCAAAATGAAAGGGATGCAAAGGCAAAGACCGGAGATGACAACCCTGGTGAAGCGATCACTTCACCGGCCCGAAAAGCGTATGAAGACCTCACCCAGCGCTACCGAACGTTGAGGGAAGAAGTGATTTCCAAGAGGCCTGAAGATAAGCCCGCCGATATCATCACCTTCTTCGGGGCTGAGTCATTTGAGGCCGCGGATGTGATGGCGCTCCTGCCAAAAAAAGGTAAACTGATCCGGCTATTTAAAACAAACCGGTTTCAGGATCATCAACCCGTGTTTATCGCTTTTACGGTAACCCCTGATGATATCCATGCCTCCCATATCACATCAATATCCAAAAGCGCTCAGGATCTCGCCGGGCCGGATGATCAATTGATTTATCTTGCGTATGAACGGCTCGATTCGATCTTGTCCGATCACCTACTGGTAAAAAAGGTCGACGCTTTTGCGCTGAGTGCCACCCACCTGATCCGATCGATCCTCAATCGAAAACCGTTTAAACGAAACCTCCTGTCGATTCCCTCTTTTTCCGGCAACTTGAAGGGATACGACCCGATCGCGCTTTCAGATTTAACAACCAGCGAATTTTCATACGAAGCAAATGGAGTTCACACTTTATGGCTGTCAGTACAGGTTTCATTTGCCTACCGGGTCCCCACCCGGGAAGGGGAACACCCAAACCGGTTCCTAGCGGCGGATGGTGTGGGGGGACAACGAATTGCATTGACAAAACTGCTCAATACCTTCACCAACCTCTCTCTTGCGCTTTTATCAAATGCATCAGTTGCGGATGCATACTGGATTGGACACCTTTTTTCAATATACGGAACGCCGAGTGTGATTCTCCCCGTAAACCCAGCGATTGATTCAAGTTTTTCTAAAGCGTTTCTCGATGTGTATGCTTCCGCTTCGGCCCTCAAAGCGATGAGATCGGCAACATCGATTTTAGAAATAAAAAACCAATGGATTCAGCTCGGTTATGCCGGCATGACCTCTGAAGAAGGGTTGGCGTTCGCCAAAACCCATTTTACAAACTACGTTCAAGAAGCGGATAAGGCCTATAAAACCAATCTTTATTCAAATGCCCTTGCCCTTTTTGAGAATGCGCTACAGATCGCCGAAAATTCAGCTCAATTCAACCGCTACCTCCCCCCTCTTTTGGGCTATGCCCGTGAGAGTGCATATAGGACGGGCAATCTGAAAAAGACACTCAAGTACGCCGAGACACTGGCGAACCTGATGACTCAAAAAAACCCCGATACAAAAGCTCACGGGGAAGCACTTTTGAGGTTGGGTATCATCTATTCTCAATTTGAACAATATGAAAAGGCGGTTCCGATTCTAGAAGAGGCTTTGGAAATTTTTTCAAATTTGGAACTGGGCGCCTACCAGATTTCGACCCTGGCGGATCTGGGTGTGATTTTAGAGAATGCGATGAAATATGACCGGGCAATGGATCATTTCCAAGCTGCCGCATCTCTGAGCAAGGTATTGAATAAGGAAGCGCTTTTGGCGGGTCAGCATTTAAATATCGGCAGAATATACGATTTACGCCTGAGTCAATATGCATTGGCCATCCAGAGCTATAAAAAGGCGCTTCTTATTTACAAAGAGATGGAACGGTCTTCAATAATATCAGCCCGCATCGGCCAGTCTTTACTGGATATTGGGCGGTGTTACCGTCTGTTAGGAAATTTTAAAAGCGCGGACCAACACTATGCCGAGGCGATAACAATAGTACGTTCAGGCTTCGATAAAGTTGGCCTTATGACAAAAATTATCATCGAACAGGCCAATAACGCCTGGTTTCAGGGAAAATACGAAGAAGCCTTTCATTTGCAAACAAAATCGTATCAATTGGCAAAAGAAAATAACCTCGCCCTGATGCAGGTCATTTCCCTGAACACCGCCGGTCTTTTATGGTGGACATTGGGGGATAATCAAAAGGCGATGATCGAACTGCAAAAAGCGCTGTCATCCGCGAAAGCACTTCGTGTGCGGGATGATGAAGTCGCCACCACGTTAAATAACATTGGGCTGGTATTTCGAGAAATGGAGCGTTACACAGAGGCGTTGCAGGCTTTTGAAGATGCACTGGCCATTGACACGCGATTGAAATCGCGTTGGGCGATAGCCTACGATCTTCGCAATCAGGGATTGACCTATCTTTTGATGGGTGAAGCAGAAAAGGCAATTCCACTATTTCAAAAAGCTTCCCGGCAGGCTGCTGCCATCGGTAACCGGATTAATGAGGCAAAAGCGTACCTGGGTTTGGGAGATGCCTATTCCACTGTAGGAAAGAAGGATGATGCGGCGAATGCATATCAAAAGGCTCTAGAATTGGCGCAATCGATGTCATTGCGAGAAACCGAGTGGCGATCCATCTTCGGCATGGCAAAGCTCCTTCTTTCCGACAACCCTGAAAAGGCCGAGCAACTCCTTTTGGAGGCGGTGAGTGTCATTGAAAGCATGCGATCCGATATCAAAATCCTTCAACTCAAAGATCGCTTTTTGTCTAACAAACTATCTGTTTATGAAACCCTCTGCCGGTTGCTGGCGGACAGGGGAAAGATTGTGGAGTCCTTTGAAATCGCAGAACGATCCAGATCGAGGAACTTTATCGACCTCCTTGGAAATCAAAGACTTTCTCTCAATCGATCGATAGACCAAAAACTTTACGATCGCCAGGCTTTGCTTAGATCCCGAATAGAGGAACAAGAAGTCCTTTTGGCCCAATCGACCGAAAAAGCGGAGCATCAGGCATACGAACAGGCACTGGTTGGACTTAGAAATGATTTTAAAACATTAATGCTCGAAATCCAGGCGGAAAACCCACAGTTGAGCGCCCTGGTCTCTGTTGGGGACTTCAGCGCAGAAAAGCTTATCCAAAAGCTGGAACCGGATGTGGCGCTAATTGAGTACTACATCCTCGAAAAGGAAATATTCTATTGGTTGATTCGACCCAAAGGGATCAAGTTGTTCAGAATCGCCGTGGACAGGAGGGACTTCAGTGAATCAATTCTTGATTATCGCAGAAGAATCCAGAATATCGAACCGCTGGCGGACGAATCAAGGACCCTTTTCAACACATTACTCACACCGGTGATGCCCTATCTAAAGGAAGTAAAAAAACTCGGTATTATCCCCCATGGCCCACTGCACTACCTTTCGTTTTCCACTCTTTCGAACTCCGATGGTTACCTGATCGATCTGTTTCCGATATTCTATTTGCCGAGCGCAAATGTGCTCAGCTACACTATAGGAAAACGTTTTAAAGAAAAAAATATTCGTGTTCTTGCCCTGGGAAATCCTGATCTGGGAGATCCGGCATTCAATCTTCCCTTTTCCGAACACGAGGTCCATTCGATAAAGTGGAACTTCCCAAATGTCACGGTGATGACCAAGGAACGGGCGACAGAAAAATGGGTGGTCGACAACATCGAAAAATTTGGCATAATCCACATGGCGTCGCACGGCCAATTCGATCCAATCAACCCGCTTTTTTCAGCCATAAAGTTAACAAAAGGTAGCGGCGAGGACGGTAACCTGGAGGCGGCAGAGATTTTCGGGCTGAAGATCAATGCGGATATTGTTGTCCTCAGTGCCTGTCAGACCGGTCTGGGACGGGTAACAAAGGGGGATGATGTTATCGGGTTGAACCGGGCGTTTTTCTATGCAGGTACCCACACCATCGTTTCGAGTCTATGGCGGGTCAGCGACGTCTCCACTGCTGTTATGATAAAGGAGTTTTATCGTCAGTATATGTATCATAAAAAATCAGAGAGCCTCCGATTGGCAACACTCCATGTAAAAAAGCGATTTCCCCATCCCGGATACTGGGGTGCGTTTACACTAGTGGGAGATTATTATTGATACTGAAGGTGAAGAAAATGAATCGAGGTATTATTTTTCTTATTAGCTTTTTAGCGCTTGCCGTTCTTGGTTATCCGGCAGTAGGCGCCCAAAAAACAATCTGGGTATCCACAACCGGTGCCAAACTGAAAGCAGAAAAAACAGTTTCATCCGCAACCATCGCCAACCTCCCGGTCGGTACCCAGCTGACGGTCCACGCTTTAAAAAACCGATGGTATCAGGTTTCCGCGCCCAACGGCAAAAAGGGCTGGATATACCGCGGCAAAGTTTCAAGCGAACCGCCTAAAAAGGAGGGGGGGGAACAAAATCCTTTGGGGACGCTCATCGGCGGTCTTACGGGAAGCAACATACAAGCGGATGCTTCCGATACATCCCGGAGTGTCCGGGGTCTATCGCCGGAGGCAGAAGCATATGCCGATCGAACCGGAACCCCGGAACAATACAAAAAGGCACTCGATGTTGTTCTATCAACAAAAACAAGCGACGGGGAGATAGAGCAATTTCTTAGAGCAGGCAAAATTGGAGAATACGCTGAATAAGGCTTCCCTCCGTTATACCGATCAAAACCATCATCCCCGATGGGGCCCGATCGACAAAGCTTCAAAACCGATAAAAAGGATTATAAGCATCATGCGACACCGACAAAAACAAACCCGATCAGATCAGCGGTTCATGTACAATCGCCGCAGATTCATTAAATACGCCGGGATCCTGAGCATTTTGACCTTAAACCCCGCCCATGCGTTTAATATCTTCAAATTGCTCGATCCTGAAGGAGAATCAGAAGATCTCCAAAAATTAAAAAAGATTTTGGAAGGAACCGGAAAGATCCTGACCAGCTCGACCGATCTGGACTATAAATCAGAGTTTGCCATCGGAGAAAGCCTGGCGCTTGAGGGCCTCCGGCGGTACGGTCGCCCGATAAATGATTCCCAGCTACAAAAATACGTTAATCTGGTTGGGAACTCGGTCGCCCACAACTCAAAGCGATTTAATATTCCATTTTATTTTGTGGTTGTAAAAAACCATCTGTACAATGCTTTTGCGTGTCCGGGCGGCATTATCTTCGTCACATCGACCCTGATGCAATCGATCGATGATGAATCCCAACTGGCAGGAGTGCTGGCCCATGAAGTCGCACACGTCGGCCATAAACACGCTCTTAAATCTATTCGTCGGGCAAAATTTTTCCAGGGCGTAGGTGAAATCACAGCTGCCACCATGAAGGCAGAGGAGGGAAAACTGTTTCAGGATATGATTGGCGGTTTACAAAACATACTTTTTGACCAGGGCCTTGATAAGAATATGGAATTCGAGGCGGATATCTCCGGTATGGAAATCGCATACAAAACCGGTTATAACCCCCAAGGACTGGTCCGGGTGCTCAATATACTCAAACAGAGAGAAAAAGCAGCTGAAAAAAGAGGATCGTGGTTTTCGACCCACCCGCCTTTGAATCAAAGAATAGAAAAATGCCGGCTCAAAATGAAAAGCTATCCGGACGCTTCATCCATGTCGATTGTCAAAGATCGATTTCTTTATTATAAAAAGCGGCTTTAACACGCGCTGCTTTTTTGTGAATCCTTTTTCCGAATATTTAGATCCAAAAGCCCCGGGTTTATAAACTGCTCGGTGTTGTTTGGCACATCATCGATAGGGCCGAAAAACAATGACAAAGAGAACAATTGAAAACCGGCTTAACTTCTTTAGAAAATCCTGTTCTCAACACCAGATCGACACGTTCTTGGTTCTTATCGAAGAAAACCGCCGCTACCTCAGCGGCTTTACCGGTGAGGACACCCAATTTGATGAATCAGCGGGCGCTCTGTTGATCACCGACACGCAGCTCTTGCTCGCAACAGATGCACGATTTGAAACCCAAGGCAGGATGGAAGCATCTCTTTATGAGATTTATACCTATAAAGCCGGATTAATAAAGGCACTTCCCCATTTGCTCAAAAGATTCGAAACCAAAAAACTCGGGGTTGAAAGCCTGCGTATTTCATATCAAAATTATACCAAAATCGCCGAACAGCTGAAATCCGATTTCCCGGCGGTTGAACTGGTTCCAACGGAAAACATTATCGAGAATCAGCGGGCCCTAAAAGAGCCGGATGAAATCGAAATCATTAGAAAGGCACTTTTGATTGCAGAAAATGTTTTTAAGGATTTTTCAAACACGCTGACGCCCGGGATGACGGAAAAGGAGGCGGCATGGGTGATAGAGAAAGGGATGAGGGAAGGTGGAGCGGATATGCTTTCGTTCCCGGTCATCGTCGCTGCCGGTGAAAACAGCGCCCTGCCCCACGCCATACCTTCAAATCGGCAGGTGCAAAGGGGAGAGCCGATTCTGTTTGACTGGGGAGCAAGATTTAACGGCTACTGCTCGGATATTTCGAGAACCCTATTTCTTGAAATGATCGACAAAAATTTCCAAAAGGTTTATCAAGCTGTTTTTGATGCACAGCAAATGGCAATCGATGCAATAAAACCCGGTGTGAGTTCAAAAGCGGTCGACGCGGTTGCACGCAATCATATTGATAAAATGGGGTTTAAAGAAAAATTCAGCCATGGGTTGGGCCATGGTGTCGGGCTTTCAGTTCATGAGGCCCCAAGGCTCAGTCCGTTGAAGGATGATACCCTTGAACCCGGAATGATCATAACCGTAGAGCCCGGGATTTATCTACCCGGCCAGGGAGGTGTCAGGCTTGAAAATATGATACGGGTCAAAGAAGATGGTGCCCAAGTGCTCAACCGACTGGATATGCCTTACTTGATTAAATAAAACGATTTTGTCCTATCGAAGAATTATTCTTCAATAGCGTTTCAGATGTCCAATATATCCTTTAAGTGGTTTCAGCGGGCAGTTCCTCACCCAGGGCTAAGCGGACCAGATTGCTCAGATGGATCGGCCTGAGTCCTGCTTCGCGGGATACCCGGCGTAAACGAAGGGTGCACATCGGACACAAAAAGACCATGAGCTCTGCTCCATGTTTCAGACCGTCCTCGATATTACGTGCAGAAGACTCAATCGCCCGATCCCGTTGGCCGAATCCCACCAGGGGCGCATCGCAGCACAGCGCATCCTGGCGATCGAATCTTCTCGCCACCCTTTCCACCCCCATTAGCTCAAAAAGTTCGTCAAGAACAGGATCTTTTTCCATCGAATAACGGGAAGCACAGGGCTGCTGATAAGCGGCTTTGAGTCCGAGTGGATGAACCGCCTCCGGGTGGTCCAGCAGATAATCCCGAAAGTAGGTAATAATATGAACGGGTCGAAAAGGAACTTTTACACCATATACCGGCGCGACGCTCTTGACCGCCGCATAGCACTCATCATGGAAAAATACAATCTCCTCAGCCCCTATCCGGGATAGATTTTCCACCATGCGTCGAAGACCGGGGCCGATGGGCGATTCCACACCCATATGGCAATAGCCGACATAACAAAAATAATCACCGCCTTTAAGAAAGGTCATGCCTTGGTAAAGCTGGCCTTCAAACATGCGGGGAATCAGGGGGTCTACGACGCAGAGCGAGATAACCGGCCGGTCAGGCGCCCCATGAATTATTTCACCGGGTGAATCGATCCAACCCTTTACCAGAGATATACCTTTTGGAGATTGGACAGCTTTGGTTTCCTCCTGCCGCTTCAAAATCAAATCAAAAGGATTGGCACCGCTGGGACAGTAGTTGTTACAGGCAATGCAAGTGGCACATTGGGCCACAATCCCGCACGATTCATCGGCGATGAGGGCCTCTATTTCTTTTATGGCCAGGTCCTGATCATAATCAACGTAATGGCACCTGACCAGACAATCGCCACAGCGATTGCACCTTGATTCGTCAAACATTTAAATTCCCCTTTTGTTGTGAAAGCATAAAATAGTCTGAAACAATACGGTTTTGTCTATCGAAATGCGATTTGGTTGTCAACGGCGATATAAAGCTAAATTTTTATTTGACCATTGCTTTCACAATAGAGTAAACTAAAATGTTTTTATATAAAATAAAAAAGACCATTTAACCGATTTCAAGTTGTCAAGCACTCAATTTAGGCTCTTTTATCCGGTAATTGAAAGGATTTGAATCAAATGAAAGCAGAAAAAAAGAAGACCACATCGTCAAAAAGCATGGAGACCGCCCGGGAAGCCGGATATTTTGGAAAAAAGATGATGAAAAACGCCCATAAGGCTCAACAAGAGGGTCTGCCGGTAGCCTGGTCCATGGTCACCTGGTGGCAGGGAGAACTGATTGCCAAGGCAATGGGTATTGAACTGGTTTTCCCTGAAAACTATGCAGCATTCTGTGCCGCTACGCGCCGGGCCGAGCCTTACCTGGAACGCAGCGATAGCGAGGGCTTCCCCGCCACCCTTTGCGGGTATGCACGAAACTGCTTTGGCTATGCCAGCATGATGGCGGAAAACAATATGCAGCCGCCCGAAGGTGCCCCTGCAGGCGGAATGCCCAAACCGATGTTACTTATCGGATCGGGCGCTGCATGTGACGGCCGTTTTAAGTGGTTTCAGTCCCTGAAGCGTTACCTGGAAATCCCTCAATGGACACTGGAACATCCTCAAACCGGTGTAAAGGAATATTTTTTGCCCGGCCATAAAAAAGAGACAATTCGTTTCATAAAAAACCACCTCAAAGAATTCGTCTCTTTTTTGGAAAAGCTTCTAGACCACAAGATGGATTGGGAAAAATTGGCAGAAATTGTGGATCAGGCTTTTAAAACCCTTACCTTGGCCCACGAAGTCGACCGGCTTCGCAAGGCCGTACCCTCTCCGATGGTCGCCCAGGATTTTTGGTCAATCATGATCCCACACCTGTTTATGCCATATGACCCGGAGGGTTATGAATTCTACAAAAAGGTGTATGCTGAAGTAAAATACAGGGTGGATAATAAAATCGGCGCAATTCCCAACGAGCAATACCGGGTAATGTTTGCTGAAATTCCCCCATGGCACACATTGGGATTCTTTGATAAATTGGCGGAAAATTACGGGATAGCGCTGGTATATGAGAGCAGCGGATATCATGCGCCCCATCCGATTTCAGATGAAGAACTTGAAGGCGTGACAGATCCGCTAGAGTTGATTGCGCGTTTAACGTATCAGAAATTTACCGATCAGCAAGAAATGGGGAGACAGTACGACCTCGATATACCCGGATATACCCTCTCATATCTGAGGGCCGGTTCTGAATATCTGGCGGATGGCGTGATTTGTCATCCCCTCAGATCTTGCCGCGCGGCGACTTATGAGCTGCTTTCGATTAAAAATGTATTATCGGAATATCTCAAAATCCCAACCGTTTCTATCGATGGCGACCTTGTCGATTTACGCGTGTTCAATGAAGAAGAGGCCCTTTACAAAATAGAGGCGTTTGTAGACACAATGGACCACAATCGAGAAGAAAGGAAAATAGCTGGAATATCCTGGTAATCGTGAACTCAGACAAGAAGATCCTCGTGCTGCAGTGTTTCTGCAATGTCGCCTAAACCGAGCTCTTCCAGTTTTGTTTTTGTCTGCAATCCGGTGGAAACATCCCAGCCACGAATCATATAGTACTCATCTTTCATTTTTTCAAACTTCCGCCTGTCAAGAACCATTCCTTTCCTTGAAAAAACCTCTCCATTCCTACCGGGAACAATGCAATCTGGATTACCGAATTCGGCCTTGAGGGGAATTGTAAAATTAAATTCTTCGATGGTATCGGACGCTCTCCCTTTACGACCTTCCCTTGCAAGAACCGCCCTCTGGAGATTAAAGACACGTTGTCCGAATTTATCCAAATCTGTCTCATCCATATCCATCCCTGTCACAGCAGAACAAACCTGGCTTTCCAGCGTCGGGTCTCCCACATGATCGTCGGTTATCGGACTATGGGTAATGGGCCATGAGAAGTCACATAGGATCAAGGATTCCTTGGCATGCTGGCGGTCTTGAATCTTAGCGGCGGAAAGGGCTTTGCCTTCGAATGTGGAGAAGTCAGCTGCGATCTCATCCCCCCAAAATTTTTTAGATATTGCCCTTATAACCTCCGAAGTCATGTAGTTGTCCTTGAAGAGCGTGTCACTGTTTCCATCAGCACGAAGGGCCCACAACAAAACCGGCAGGCCGACCTCATGCAATTGCTGGATCGGCATTCTGGGTTCAGTGGCATATAGTAGCCCGGTTGTGATATGCATTCTGGGCCCGTAAGGAGAATCTTCTCCGGTTTTAATCATATAATCGGTAATATATTGATCCGCATTTCTCCCCACTATGTTAGCAGCTTTTAGTGTACCTTCGGCTAAAACATCCCCGAATCCTTCTCTGAAGGCAATCTTGTGCAGCAATGTCTGGATGAATTCGAGACTTCCTAATTTGGAAAGCGGAAGATCGGTCTCATCCTCGCTTAGAATATGCGCTTTGTGGCAACGGCTCAACCACATTATCAATGTCTCCACTACGCGTGTATCAATTCCGTAATCATCACACAATTTAGTTGCCTGAAATGGAACGTCGGTAACCTTTCCATAGTACCGTTGTGCACGTACTTCGTAGTAACCGGCCGACTGGCAACAATATTTCCCTGATCGTCTGTCTGCCGGATGGTATTTCACGCGCATACATCCGTTGATACACCCGAAGCAGATGTCCTTTTCCATCCGTTCCTGAGGCAACGTTGTCGGCCAAATGAACGGGTCATACTTCAATTCTTTCACTTTTTGCCGCATCAGCTTTACCGCTTTTTTATCGGCAACCTCAACCTTTCCATGGCCGCTGACCGCGATCGCCTTGAGATTTTTGGCGCCCATCAATGCGCCGAAACCGCTTGATCCGCTGGAATCCGAATCCGCCAGAAGAGTAGCGTAGGTAACCATGGCTTCACCGGCCGCGCCTGTTGCAACGACACAAAAAGAGTCACCAAGCTCATCTTTCAAAATTTCGCGCGTTTCAATAGCGCCTTTACCCTTTAAATGCGAAGCGCCCTTCAGCTCTACCGTTTCATTATTGATCGATAGATATACCAATGAATCCGCTTTCCCTTTGAGAACAAGGCCGTCATATCCTGCAGATTTCAGCCGTGCGCCCCAGGCTCCCCCTAGGTTGGCGTATGAGAACTGATTGAGAATTGGAGACTTCCCGCAAACTTGCCATCGGGATCCTGCAAACCCGGGGACACCGCAAAGGGGGCCTGTCATGAAAATCAAACAGTTTTCAGGATCAAAGGCATCGATTTGCGGTACGACTTCATCCCAATATATTTTAAGTGCTATCCCCCGCCCCCCAAGAAAGCGATCGACATAGTTCCCGGTCGACACCGTGCCGACATCGCCTGTAGAAAGATTGACGCGTAGAATTTGTCCGGCATATCCATGTTGGTTATCCATATTGACTGGTTCTCCTTACATAAATTTAAATAATCAATCGATCTTTTGCCTCTTTTTCTCTTCAAGTGCTGCGTGGGCAGCCGCCAGACGGGCGATCGGGACACGATAGGGAGAACAACTTACGTAATTGAGGCCAATTTTATGGCAGAAAAATATCGATTTTGGATCACCACCATGTTCACCGCAAATACCAACCTCCATCCCGGGGCGGGTTTGTCGACCCAGCTTGACACCCATTTCCATAAGCTTACCCACGCCCTCCTCATCTATATTGGCAAATGGGTTTTCGGGTAGAATTTTTTTCTCCATATATTCGATAAGGAAACCTTTCTCGGCATCGTCACGGGAGATGCCGAAGGTGGTCTGGGTCAGGTCGTTGGTGCCGTAGGAGAAAAACTGGGCATACTCAGCCATTTTGTCAGCAGTAAGCGCGGCACGGGGGATCTCGATCATCGTCCCAAATTTGTAGTCAACGGTCACGCCTCGCTCTTCCATGACCTTCCTGGCTTCTTCTTCCAGAGCCGTTTGCTGGACTTTCAACTCATTGGCATGGCTGGTCAGAGGGATCATGACCTCGGGACGTACATCCACGCCCTCTTTGGCCACCTGACAGGCAGCCTCAAAAATTGCACGTACCTGCATCCGAGTCAGGGCGGCCAAGTGAATACCCAAACGTACGCCGCGCAGACCCAGCATTGGGTTGCTTTCATGCATTTTTTCCACGGCATCGAGTTGTGCTTTTTTTTCAGCCAAACGTAGTGAATCTTTATCTGTCTGCTCCAGTTTATCAACTTCCCGTGCTAGATCGAGCTGTGTAGGCAGAAATTCGTGCAGCGGTGGGTCGATCAGGCGAATGATGACCGGTAATCCATCCATCGCCCGGAACAAACCGGCAAAATCCTCACGCTGGTAGGGTAAAAGCGTATCTAACGACTCCTTAACGACATCAGGATCACTCTGGTGCATAATCATCCTTTGCACATGGGGTAAGCGCTCGGGTTCAAAGAACATATGCTCTGTGCGGCAAAGGCCGATGCCCTGTGCGCCGAATTTGCGCGCCTGCTCGGCGTCAGATGGATAGTCGGCATTGGCCCAAACTTCCAAACGGCGAGTTTCATCGGCCCAATCGAGGAGCTCGATCAGAAATGGATCATCGATATCCGGAACCTGCATTTCAAGCTGACCGACAAAAACCTCCCCTGTGGTCCCATCGATGGACACCCAATCCCCTTCTTTGATAATCCGACCGGCAGCGCTCATCTGACGTTTGCCGAGGTCAATCTCTAGCGCTGCAACACCGACCACAGCGGGTGTACCAAACTGGCGAGCAACCAGAGCAGCGTGGCTGGTACGCCCCCCCCGGCTCGTCAAAATGCCTTTTGCCGCCAGCATGCCGTGGACGTCGTCTGGTTTGGTTTCAGGCCGAACCATGATGACATCTTTGCTTTTTTCCGTGGCCCATTCATTAGCCAAATCAGCATCAAAGACAACCTGGCCCACCGCCGCTCCAGGAGAAACATTTAGGCCAGTGGCAAACCTGTCACCGGAATCATTGGCAGCGTTTTTGGCTTCGACCTTAAATTGGGGGTGAAGAAAGAAATCAACTTGCTCGGGCGCGACCCGCAGGATCGCCTGCTCTTTGGTAATAAGCCCCTCTTCAGCCATCTCGACAGCGATACGGACCGCAGCCTGGGCGGTCCGCTTCCCGTCCCGGGTTTGGAGCATCCATAACTTACTTTTCTCAATGGTAAACTCAACATCCTGCATCTCACAATAGTGTTGTTCCAACTTGTGGCAGATCTCTTCAAACTCGGCGAAGGCGTTCGGCATCTCTTCCTTAAGTTTATCAATCGGCTTGGTGAGCCGGATGCCGGCCACAACGTCCTCTCCTTGGGCGTTGGTAAGGTAGTCACCTTCGATATTCTTTTCACCGGTAGTGGCGTTGCGGGTCATTACTACACCGGTGGCTGAGGTGTTTCCCATATTGCCGAAAACCATCGTCATAATGTTTACACCAGTACCCAAGTCATGGGGAATTTTAGACGCATTACGGTAATCGATGGCCCGTTTGCCGTTCCAGCTCTTAAAGACAGCCTCTGTGGCCAACTTGATTTGCTCAATCGGATCCTGGGGAAAATCAAAACCGGTTTCAACCTTAAAGATTTTTTTAAATTCCTCGGTAACCGCTTTCCAGTCTTCAAAGGCCAGGTCAGAGTCACTTTCTACAACAGCTTTCAGACGGGCCTTGGTGATGATCTCCTCAAAAAGTTCATCTGCCATCCCCATTACCACGCTCCCAAACATTTGCACCAGACGGCGGTAGGAATCATAAGCGAAGCGCCCGTCATCGGTCAAATCTGTCAATCCTTTGACCACTTCATCATTCATACCGATGTTGAGAACAGTGTCCATCATACCGGGCATCGAAAATTTAGCACCAGACCGACAGGAGAGCAACAAGGGGTTTGATGGGTCGCCTATCTTTTTGCCGATTTTATCTTCTACAACTTTGACAGCTTCCAGTTCCTGCTCCCACATCCCTTTGGGGAACTGCTCGCCCTCAGCCAGGTAAGCGTTACATGCCTCTGTGGTCACCGTAAATCCCGGGGGGACAGGTATGCCGATTCGAGTCATTTCAGCCAGATTGGCCCCTTTACCACCCAATAAGTTTCGTACATTTTCCCAATCATAACCGACATATTTTTCGACTTCTTCGACTTCTTCAAATAAATACACATACTTATTAGTCATGATTATCCTCCTAAAAAAGGCCAATAAAGGATTTTGAAATGGTTATCCCGGTATCGGCCTACCCTACTGCTGATCAACAAATGGAATTGCTGTTTGATTCTATAAAGTTGGATTCCCATACAACCTTTAACCCATTGTATCAAGTCTTTTGTGTCGATAACTGGCTTTTATATATGTGGTTTCGATTGTCATAGGATCAACTGTCAACAAATCGCTGCTTGAAGTTTTTATCTATTTTCTATAAGTATTCATAACATGGAAGGCAATAAAAAATTAAAAACCACGGAGCTAGGCAACAGGGAATCTCCCATCCACATTCCGGTTGATCAGTATTTAAATTATATCCTGATCGAAAAAGGCCTTTCAGACAAAACCGTTGAATCATACAGCAGTGATCTTACCAGATTCCTTGAATTTCTTGAAAAAAACAGTGTTTATAACCTTTCAGAAACCGATACCCCCATCATTTTGAGATATTTGATTGCGCTTCGAAATGCCGGACTTTCAGCAAGATCCAGGGCAAGACATCTCGTTACGTTGAGAGGATTTTATCGTTTTTTGGCTCATGAAGGAATGATTGAACACGATCCGGTCAGAATCATCGACTTTCCGAAATCAGGTCTCAGGCTGCCAGACGTCCTCTCCATTCAGGAGATTAAGGATCTTCTATCTCTCGCAGATTTTAATAAACCACAAGGAGCACGGGATGCTGCGATGATCGAGCTTCTTTACGCCGCAGGGCTCAGGGTCTCTGAACTGATCGGCATAAAGCTCCAAGACATCAGCCTGGAAGCGGGTTTCGTCAGGGTATTTGGAAAGGGTTCAAAGGAAAGAGTTGTTCCTATCGGTCTTTACGCCAAAGAGCGTATCGATCATTACATTGTAAATTCCCGACCACAACTTTTAAAAGAAAGAATAAACCATTTTCTGTTTGTCACACGGCTGGGCAAGCCGATGACGCGGCAGGGCTTTTGGAAGCTTTTAAAACGCTATGTTTTAAAGGCCGGTATAAATAAAAACATTACACCCCACACACTGAGACACTCTTTTGCAAGCCATCTCCTGGAAGGAGGGGCTGATCTGAGATCTGTTCAATTGATGTTGGGGCATATCGATATTTCCACCACCCAGATCTATACCCATGTTGCCCGTGAACATTTAAAGAAAATGCATGAGAAATTTCACCCACGCGGTTAAAAATTGCACCAAACTCCCTGCCGTCAATTTGAGGGATATGCTTATCGTTCTTGACACATCACCTCATTTTGGTTAGATAACAAAATTTTAAACACCATTTCCAATTTCAAAAAAATGATTCAAAAAACCGTTTCAAACAAAAAAACGTCGGGATGGTGGAAAAACGGCGGTATGCCGCCTGAGAAAGGGATTGTTGCGGTAAAGCGTTCGATCCGCGATCTGGTGCGCCCTGTATTTTTGGTCGATTTTGATGGTCAACTGGCAGTGGCCCAGGGAGGCAGCATTACCATCGGTGATACCCCCTTTATCGGGACAAACGGGTGTCCGCTCCATGCGTACACCCCACCGCTTCACCCAAAAGATCTGGGCGATCCCGTCTTTAAAAAAGCACATAACCTTCGCTATGCATATATTATCGGCGCGATGGCCAATGGTATCACCTCAACCCAAATGGTTGAGGAGGCAGGGCGTGCCGGCATGTTGGGCTTTTTTGGCGCCGCCGGTCTCCGCTTAAATGAAATTGAAACCGCCATTTGCAGGTTGCATCAACGGATGGACTCCATCCCTTTTGGTTTTAATCTGATCCACAATCTAAATGAACCCGAACTCGAAGCTCAAACGGTTCAACTCTACCTGAGACATAAAATAAGGCTGATCAGTGCTTCCGCTTTCATGGATCTTACCCTTCCGCTTGTTTATTTTCGTGTAAAGGGAATCCATCGAGATCCGGAGGGAAAAATTATCTGTCCGAATAAAATCATCGCAAAGGTCTCAAGGGTTGAGGTTGCTAAAAAATTCCTTTCCCCTCCCCCTGAAAAGCTGCTGAGCCAGCTGGTTGAAAAAAAAATGATCACCCATGAAGAAGCCAATCTGACAAGATACCTGCCGATGGCCGGAGATTTGACGGCAGAAGCCGATTCCGGAGGCCATACCGACAATCGGCCGGCCATATCGCTGCTACCGACCCTGCTCGCACTGCGCGACAAACTGAATGAGAAATACGGATATCAACGATCGATCTGTATCGGTCTTGGCGGTGGCATCGCCACGCCCGAATCCACGGCAGCCGCATTTTCAATGGGTGCAGCCTATGTTCTGTCAGGATCGATCAACCAGGCCTGTTTGGAAGCAGGCACTTCAGATGCCGTCCGCCAGATGCTTGCTGAAACCCAGCAGGCCGATGTCACCATGGCGCCGGCCGCAGACATGTTTGAAATGGGTTCCAAGGTTCAGGTGTTAAAACGCGGCACCCTGTTTCCGTTTCGTGCAGCGAAATTATATGACCTTTATTTAAGATACAACAGTTATGAGGATATCCCTCAAAAGGAAAAAACCGTCCTTGAACGGGACATTTTCAATTTCAGTTTTTTGGATGAGTGGAAACAGACCAAACAGTTTTTTATGTCCAAAGATCCAAAGCAGATTACCCGTGCTGAAAATGATACCCATCATAAGATGGCCCTTGTTTTCAGATCTTATCTCGGACGCTCATCAAAATGGGCGAATTCAGGTAATCCGGAAAGAAAATTTGACTATCAAATTTGGTGCGGCCCGTCCATGGGTGCCTTTAATGCGTGGGCGAATGGATCTTTCCTCGAAAAACCGGGAAACCGAAAGGTGGTTACCCTCGCAATGAACCTTCTTTTTGGCGCTGCAGTTTTAACCCGTGTTAACTGGCTTCGAAACCAAAATGTTGAATTACCCAAAGGCGTCGGGCATGTCGCTCCAACGCCGCTCTCGGAAATATATACACTGCTGAATGAAAAAAAATAAAAACAAATTGAGCATTGCCGTCATTGGAATGGGGTGTCTTTTTCCAAAAAGACCGGGGTTAAAGGAATACTGGCGTTTACTTTTTCACGGAGAAGACGGAATTAGCGATGTTCCGGAAACTCACTGGCTGATAGACGATTATTTTGACGAAGATCAAAAAAAGCCGGACCATGTCTATTGCAAACGGGGTGGGTTTCTATCGCCAGTATCGTTTGACCCGGCTGAATTCGGGATCCCCCCCTCTTCACTCGAAGCGACAGATACATCTCAACTTCTCGGGCTGGTCGCCGCCAAGATGGCCATGGAAGACGCAGGGTATGGAAACCATCGTAATTTTAAGCACAGCAGAACGAGCGTCATCCTCGGTGTCACCGGCACCCAGGAGCTTGTCATCCCGCTTAGCAGCCGACTGGGGCATCCGATTTGGCGCAGGGCGCTCCAAGAAGAATCGATCGCTCCCCAACAGATCGATAGGGTGATAAAAAAGATATCCGAATCCTATATTCCCTGGCAGGAAAATTCATTTCCGGGACTCCTGGGCAATGTCGTTTCCGGGAGAATATCCAACCGTCTCGACCTGGGCGGGACCAATTGTACGGTTGATGCCGCCTGTGCCAGTTCGATGAGCGCCATTCATCTGGCGACCTTGGAACTGTCGTCCGGCCGAAGCGATATGGTCATTACCGGCGGTGTTGACACCCTGAACGACATATTTATGCACATGTGTTTTTCTAAAACCCATATACTTTCTCCCACCGGGGATGTCAGGCCATTTTCAAAGGATGCGGACGGCACTTTGCTCGGCGAAGGCATCGGCATGCTGATTCTAAAACGGCTTGAAGACGCGGAGAAAGAAGGAGACCGTATCTATGCGGTGATCAAATCGATCGGTACTTCCAGCGATGGAAAATCCCAGAGTATTTATGCCCCCAATCCCGAAGGCCAGGAAAAAGCGATCCGCAATGCGTATCAAATGGCAGCGGTCGACCCATCGACCGTCGACCTCCTCGAAGCCCACGGCACAGGCACACGGGTGGGAGATTTTGTTGAATTTCAAGCGTTAAACAATGTGTTCAGCCAATCTTCCACAAACAAAAATACCCATGCTTTGGGCTCCGTGAAATCGATGATCGGGCATACCAAGGCGGCTGCCGGCGCCGCTGGAATGATTAAAACCATTCTCTCCCTATACAACAAGGTGCTGTTGCCCACGCTGAAGGCGGAGAATCCCGATCCCAACCTAAAAATTGATGCATCACCATTTTATCTCAACACCGAGACGCGGCCGTGGTTTTCGAAAAACAAGCACCCCCGCCGGTCCGGGGTCAGTGCATTCGGATTCGGAGGAAGCAATTTCCATGTGGTTCTTGAAGAATATCAGAAAAAGAAAGAAACCACTTCCTGGGACGGTTCCGTAGACATTGTCGCGCTATCAGCCCCTACCCCCCACGATCTCGCAAAAAATATAGACAACTTTAAGAGGGATATAGAACAAGAGTCTTCGAATGAACAATTTTCCATCAGGGCAGCTGGGACCAGACGTTATTTCTCAACAAAAGATCAATACCGTCTCCTGCTGACCATCGATCGGGAAACTCATAAATCAACACTTTTTTCTGACGCGCTGAAGATCGTTGAATCCGGGCAAACCAAAGACAAATCCAACAACCCAAATATATTCTACTCAGACAATCAATTCCCGGGTAAAATTGGGTTTTTGTTTCCTGGCCAAGGTTCTCAATATATCGGCATGGGACGTGACCTGGTCTGTACCTTTGCAGATGCTTTCGGGGTCCTGGAAGACGTAAATAAAAGGTTTCATCATTCAACTCTTTTGAGCGATCTGATCTACCCG
>Ga0255058_10000260_pt1 | contig 31605 bp, 31 predicted proteins | sample Cases_109_9_MG_FD_188637 | JGI IMG/M metagenome (GOLD analysis project Ga0255058, IMG submission 188637) | Seawater microbial communities from Amundsen Gulf, Northwest Territories, Canada - Cases_109_9 | ecosystem: Environmental > Aquatic > Marine > Gulf | place: Canada: Northwest Territories... | reverse complement strand
CTGCTTCCTCATTACCAAAGATGTTTCCCATGTCGAAACATCCGCCTTTTATATACACCATATCGTCTTCGGTTTCATCAGCGGCTTCTGCCCTCTGATGTTCTGAATCTAACGATCGCAGTTTTGCATCCTCTTGTTCGTTCTTTGCATCCACCACCAGTGTAACAGCCTCTTCGTAATATTCCCCATCCTTTCCTACCAGTGTGAGGTAACTGGTGAGGCTTGATAACGAGTCATCGTAATTTCCCGTCTTGAAAAGCGCCTTGCCGTAATGGAAATGAAATTCGCCGGGAAGCTTTACTCCCAGTTTCAGCGCTTTCTCAAGGCTTCGTACCGCATCTTTCCATCTTCCAGCCTGGTTATCTTTTTTTGCCGCATTAATTAATAAATCCACTTGTATCTCGGACGGCAGTTCCTCTTCCTGTGCAAACACGACTGACATAACAGCGTTATGTGCCGTCATCATTAATGCTACGGAAAAGATACTGCTTATTACGGCTTGCCTGATAAATCCAATTTGAATTGCATGCATATCATAATCCTAGTTTTTATAGTCTAATATGTCAAACAAATAGACGTGGGCCAATGGTACAAAGAACTCTGATGTTCATAAAAGACTATATCCATTCTTCTACTTATATCCAAAGCGGCTTAACGCTGCTTCATCTTTTCTCCAGTTTTTACTAACCTTGACCCAGAGGTCCAGATAAACTTTTTTGTCTAATAACTCTTGAATGCCTTCCCGTGACTTTCTTCCTATTTCTTTCAGCATTTGTCCGTTCCCACCAACAACAATCAATTTATGACTTTGCTTTTCAACATATACCGTTGCAGAAATATAATCAAGCTTGTTGCTCCTTGGCGTAATTTCCTTTATCACCACGGCCACTCCATGTGGTATTTCCTGTCTTACAGAAAGCAGTACCTGCTCACGGATAAGCTCTGCAATTGCCAGTTTTTCCTGCTGGTCTGTAACAGTACCTTCCGGATAGTAAGCCGGGCTCTCCGGCAATAGTTCAAATATTTTATTAATCAGTATCGGAATATTGATTTGCGTTATGGCAGAAACAGCAACACCACCTTTAAAATTACCCAGTTTTTTATATTCTTCAATAATGGCATCGAGATTTGGCATATCGGCAATATCTAATTTATTGATTACAAGCAAGATATCCTTACTAATATTGCGTATCAGTTTGGCAGCACGCTTATCATCGCTGTGCGGGGGAGTCGTACCGTCTACAACAAATAAGACCACATCAGCATCTCTCAGACAGGCACGCGCAGACTTTACCAGATACTCATCAAGTTTCTGCTTAGGTTGCAATATTCCCGGTGTATCAAGAAAAACAATCTGCCCTTTCTCCGACTCGCAAATACCCGAGATTCTATTACGTGTAGTTTGCGGTCTTGGTGTGACAATCGCTACCTTTTCACCAACAAGCATATTGAGCAGTGTTGACTTGCCTACATTAGGTCGTCCCCATATCGTCACAAATCCTGACTTGTGTTTTACGTCTGTTTCAACTGTCATTTAAGTATCTTACATTAATAGATAACCAGTTTTTTCATCAGGACATCGTTCTGGGTCGGAGCGAAAAATCTCTTTTTGTAAAATTTTCTGGCGTTTCTGGCATTGTGGTTTTTCTATTCCCATTACAAGATCATTGTCTATGCCCTAGGGTATAATTCCAACAACCGGGTCCCGGGTAGAGATCGTGATCCCATTTATCACTTTTCTTGCTGTCCCATCTCCGCCGGAAACAATTATACGGTTGTAACCCTGCTTGCACAAGTCCATTACTTGCTCTGAAACAAAGTCTTTGTCTGTACAAAAAGATTTAAACTCCCATTTTTTATTAATCAATCTCTTGAAGTCATCCAGATGAAGCGAAGCCTTGCTAGCGCCGGAAGCAGAATTATAAATAAAGACTATTTTAGGTGGGAGGGATCTTTCATTATTTAAAAAAATCTGGGTATTAAAACAAATTATCAAAAGGAATCCTGTCATTATTTACACTTAATACTTCTCTTTTGTATGTCTTAAGGTTGTGACTAGCAATACTTCTTGTTAAATCTTCACCATCATAAGTTATATTGGCTATGTCCAATATAGAAAAGAAGATATTTTCCAAGCTTATACCCTTTTCCTTGTTCATCTTTATAGTCGAGTACTTATCAGGATAAACATTTCTATAACGCTCGGATAGCCACAAAAACAGTGGTATATGGGTTTCATATTTACTTGGTTGTGGTGAGCCGTGACCTATCAAATTTCTATCATCATCATAGATATTCTCGCCATGATCCGATATGTATAGAACGCAGGATATAGAATCAGTTTTTGATACCATTTTAATAACAGATGAAATGAAAAAATCCGTATAAAGAATTGAATTATCATAACTATTTGTATAAACATCTTTAGAGCCAAGGCTGCGAGTGATGTTTTTCTCTTTGAGCGACGGTTTAAATAGGTCGAAATTATCAGGATATCTGTGACTGTATTTATGGTGGCTTCCTAAAGTATGTAAAACTATAAATAGCTTCTGTTCATTTCCATTAAGGATTTCATTTAGAAATGGCAACATATCTCCGTCATGTTTGGTCTCAAGAGCAATATTAGATTTTAAAAAGATCATTTTATCTGCCTCATTCTCGTTAATAGAACCAAACCGCCCTTGATTGGAAATCCAGTATGTCTTGAAATTACATTCTCTGAATGCTGATAAAAAGGACTTCTCTTTGTACATTAGATCTAGTTTGCTAATAGAGGCCCTTGTGAATAAGATCGGAAGGGCCGTGCGTGTTTGTGTAGAAACACTATTAACATTGGTATATGAAATTATGTCAGAATTGTTAGATAGATTTGGTGATGTATTCCTGTGGTATCCGTTGATACCCCAGCTTTGATAGCGTGCTGTTTCTCCAATTATTAGAATATATCTCTCTCTGTAAGCCAGGTTATCTTTTTTTGCAGCATTAAATTGAAAATTTTTTAAGGCCGAAGAATGATACAATTCCCTGGCTTTATATTGAGATACGGTTATGAGTTTAAAAAGGCCTCCAATAGGGTACGTTTTATAGAATCTGTTTGTAAAACCCCCAGCAGCCTTACCGATACTGTTCTCTGGAGCAACAAAAACATCTCTAGTAAATACAAGTGAGAAGAATATAATCGAAATATAAAAAAGAATTTTCTTAAATTTTCTCGTAAATATAAAATCTTTCTTAATTTTCGCTATTACTATCCAAAGAAAGATTGCAAATAAAGCAGGAGCCGAATATATGAGCAGTTTAAAACCATCTATAAACTCCACTGATTCGGATATATTAGTGTCAATAAGTGCTCCTGTACCGCCTATGGAAGAAGATGTCCCGTACAAGTGTACGTGGATGATTTCTAACGGTATTAAAAGTACAAGAGGCGACATAGTAAAAAGGTAAAGCCTGATCTTAACAACCAATAAAGGTAATAGGAAAAAAAGGGCCGAAAAGGTTGACAAAGCTACTTTATTAGCAATCGAGCCAGATACATACTCAATACCTGTTGTTGCAAGATATATATTTGGACTTAATAAAATTGCCAGCAATATAGAAAACCATAAAAACCGATATCGATGTGAGGAAATAACCATTTCTTTTTGAGAATTAAATAGAACAAAAAGACACAAACAAAGAATCGTAACAATAAAAAAGACCCAATCCTTCGTTTTTTGTAAACAGGATAATCCGGAAAAAATAGCACTGATTATAATATCTTCTTTCTATATTTCATCCAGAAGAATAAATAGATGATGCTGGTTATATAAAAGAATGCAAGAGGGACATCTACATAACCGGAAAAGGCCGCTCTTCCTTTATCCGACCTGACAAAAGCCTTCTCTGCGTAATATAAAACACAGATATCAGGAGATATAAAGAAGCAGGTGCTGCTGGCAGCGCTATGGCTGGAGCAGCGATAGGATTTGAAATCGGCAGACGGTTTTAGCGCCCCATAAATTTTAAGCAACTGGATTAAATGGATATGGTATTTCTCGATCTTGTATAGCAATAAATTTATGGAATTGTAAAGAGAAGAATTTTTAACATTGCCAGGGAAAACATGCAAACGTGGGGATAATTACTTGCCAGTTAGTGGTGATGGTGATGCCCTTCACGACTCTCTAACGGCCCACCGACTTTTTCCAGCGCTTCGGAAAGCGATTTGCCAGCTTCCTCCATATCACTGATGGCCTTCTCCAGTAACAGGGAAACTTCCTTCCCTGATTCTGCTCTTGCCTGATTTTCCCACTTTTTGAATTCAGCTATATGGTTGTTGTTGTGCTCAATCCAGTGCGGTAACAATACCCGAAGTTTTTGTATTGTGTTTTTTTCTGACATGTACCCTTCCGTTACTTGCTTTTACAAACTGCTTTTCTTACTAAACAGGTTTTGGCTGGAGTATTAGTGTGCCGGAAGTAAAATCAATCGTTTTCACAGCTACGCCTGAAACGGTTTTAGGTTCTTCAAAAAACGTGCTAACTGTGACCCCATCTTCAGCCACTTCAAGCTTTGTAACGTCTTCCATTACTAATTCCTGTTGGCCTTCCTTGTCCAGCATTACTTTCATTTGACACATAGTATTTTCCTGGATGAAAATGTTATTTTTTTTAGAGGTTTAATATAATAAAAACTTCAGGAGTTATCTGCGAAATTTGGAAACCATACAGCCCCCTCAAATCGTAAAAAACTGCTTTCAGCAACATAACCTAATTAAAACAGAACGCTCTATAATTTCAACTGTTTTTTCAGTTTTTATACTTAATAAAAGAAACGTATAGGGTCACCTGTTGAACCTTGTTATTTTATCCTCCCTATCTCCGCACATTAAGCCCCAAATGATAACGGACAATTTCTGAACAACCCTTTAATTCTCAATTGATTAAACAAGTTAAGAAGCTATAATAGGCTAATTGCAATTCATATCAAGGCAAGTATACGTTTTTCACTCTAGAAAAGCGATTTGCATTTTCTTTCTCTTTTATCCACAAAAGTTCATCTTACCGCAGAGAGCACAGAGATTTTCAATGCTATCTACTAAGAAAGTCAGTACTCAAAACAAATTTTCAAAACTAAAAGGAGACTGGACTACCCTCTTGAAAAAGAGTAAAAGTGACACGGTCTTCCTTACCTGGGAATGGATGTACACATGGTGGGAGTGTTTTAAAGAGAATAAACAACTCTTTGTCTTAACCGTATATGACGAAAATAAAAACCTGGTTGGTATAGCGCCACTGTGTATGGATAAGAAAAAAATAGGCAGTATTACGGTCTTACATTATCTAAGGTTTCTAGGGACGATGCCGATCTCTTCAGATCACCTTGATTTTATCCTTTATCAAGATAGGGAGAGAGATGTCCTGGAGACAATAGTTGAGTACCTGCTTAAGGAGAATACATGGGACTTGTGCCTCCTGAGCAATATACCCACGTCTTCTTTAACGGGCAAATTACTTAAAGAGATTATGGAACAAAGGCCTTTTCAGTCAGAGATATCTCAGGTTTGTCCCTATATACCATTGCCAACTCGAATCGAAGAATTTCATGCCTCCTTAAGTGGAAACACGAGGAACACAATAAAGAGGAGGAGACGTAATTTACAAAAAAAATATAATGGTTTAGAGTTTGTAACGTGGGAAAATCCTGATGATATCGACAATGCCATGGAAAGGTTGTTCAAGCTACATCAAAAGCGATGGATGGTTGTGAAGCATAAGGGGAATCTGGCCAGGAATAAAGTCAGGAAATTTCATAAAAAAATTGCCAGAATATTTTTGAATTCAGATATGTTAAGACTATACTTTCTCAGGGTGCAGGGAAAGGACGTGGCTGCATTGTATACTTTCAAATACAATAACAAACTTTTTTACTATCAGGGAGGATGGGATCCGGAATTGTCCGGGGATAATGTTGGAAGTATACTGACAATACTAGTGATTGAAAACGCAATAAACAATGGGTATTCAGAGTATGACTTTTTGCGCGGAACGGAAGATTATAAAACTCGACTTACTAATAAGAAAAGAGAAGAGATAGATATCTTTATATTAAATTCCTTTAATGCCAGAGTGTATCTTATTTTTAGAAATTTTTATCATAAATGGATACGATAATAATAAAAACTGTTTTGTATATTATCTCTGCACAATCTTCCCTTTAGTAAGATGCCATAATATTGAAAACAGTAAATTAGATTTTGATACCTGATAATATGGTACTACATCAGTATAAAACTCACCCTTAAAATTGGCTTTTGACGGTCTTCCCGCCTCTCCCAAATCAAAGTATTCTAATCCTTTATCCTTAAAAAACTTTATCCCTTCCCATATTAAAAGGGTATTAGCGCCGGAATCAGGAAATTCAGGTTCATATCCATTAAGCAAATTGTAGACACACTTTCTTTTATAGTCGACAACATAAACAATAACGGCTTTGAAATCACCATTACCTTGTTCCCTGGCAGCTCTAATCATAATATTGTCATTCATTCTTTTGCATATTCCTGATATTTCATCTAAAGCCAGTGGACATTTCAAACCCTCTCTAAGATACGTATTTTTTATGATATCGTAAATATGTGCTACATTCTTAACTTCTTCGATGGCAATCAGATTTTTTTGTGCCTTCTTTACCTGCCTTCTCTTTGATGCCGATATTAAGGGTAAATCTATCTTGTTAAGCGGCACTCTATAAGAATAAAGTATAATCTGCCGCCAATCTTTCCATAAAAAACATCGAATATCTTTAAATTCAGGGTGGTTTGCTAAAAATATATAATGAAAATCATTTTGTAATCTCTCAGTTATTGACATTACAATATCCTGAATATTTCTCCCCAGTCTATCTTTATGTTGCGTTTCTCTTGGAATATAATGGCAACTGTTGAAAAAGCTCATTGGAGGGACTTTTGCAATCTTAAACCCAAACCTTTTAATCATATTAAATGCTACGCCTCCAATTAGATCTTCCTTATTAAATACCCCTAAGATTCTGATATCACTATTCAAAACGGAGGATAAAGCACTGAGCCATGATGTGGTATCAAATATATTAGATGCCGGTGATTGCGATATCAGCTCATCCCACTCTTTGTATTCATCAACTGCAAGGTATCTTGTTATATATGAAGGCATAATCCTAAGTTCGCATATATTTTACGCTATTACTCAATATAAAAAAAATCGCAAGACAAAAGTATTAAAATATAAATAAGATTATTAACTTTTAGGTATATAACATCAAAAGGAATTTATTAATATTGTTGTTAAAACAACAATAATTGAAAGGGAAAAAAACTAATTTCGCATCTTTGTGTTTTTATTTTTCATACACGGCCAAGAACTTAAGTACTTATTTTATCACTTAGTTTAGATGCAATACCTATCGCGTGTCCATATTCTTCAGTGCAGTAAGAATCTAACTGAAATCCTCCTTCGCGGAGTTCAAAATCTATTTCATCTTTAGCAAAACAGTGTATATATTGATTAAAATCGCTTATATATAAAAAAGTGTCTCCAATCTCCAAATAATCTCTCCAAAGAACCAGTCTTATTACATTTCCAATTGTTGCAACGACCCTAAAATAGAGTGGGGATTCAGAGCGAAAGTAAAAAGAAAGTAGTATCGGAGCCATCTCTCGTGTCTGGCTTCGCAATTTCTTAAGAAAGGAAATCCTTTGTTCCCTCCCCTGAATATGCATATAGACACCCCACCCAATAATCAGACCATCATATATTTTAGTACTATCTGGACATTGATCTGGTGGAACAAGGTGTATATTTGAATTAAGTCCTTCCTTCTTAAGAAATTCGTTTGCTCGTTCAACCAAATCAGAATTACATTCAAAACCATCAACATCATACCCTAATCGGCTTAAAGCCAAAACTTCTCTTCCCCCTCCAGTTCCCGCAACTAATAAGGACTTACACTTCTGAAAGTATTTATCTACCATCTTTTCCTCCCACCGGAAAAGACCGCTTCGATTGTACTCATCTTTGCGATACATGTCCATTTTGTCATAAACAAACATATTTGCTAAATCAATGGTCTCTCTTTTAAGTATTCCCAGCCAAAAACCAGCAAAACATGCTCTGGACAAATCAGATAGTTTTTGCAAGATAACACCGGTGAGTACAAAAATTTTTATTACAAAAGGGTAATCCTGTCTATTTATCGCCATTGCCAACCCCTTCCAAAAACTATTTTATTCACTATTGTTTTTAATGAGCCCCATTTTGCTGAGGGGAATCTTTATTGTGGTAAGCAAAACGTTTATATCATATTCGTCCATGTATCTGACGACAAGAATGCAGAGCAGGTATATCCCTGAGAATACAAATCCTTTTGTGCCAAGGTACACAAGGTAACCTACTCTTCCAGAAGGAGAAAAACCAAGAAAATGAAATAAAAGGTCTACCGTCAATGAAGCAAAAAAAGCGAAGATACATGCAAATATAGGTTTAAGATATACTCCTCTTAAAAAAGATATTATTGACCTTTTTATGTGTTTATGAAATCTATTCAAAAAGAACATCGAACCTACAATAGCAGACACACTTGTTCCTATCAGGGTACCGACAAAACCAAATAAAATTATGAGGGTAATACTGAGCAAGATATTTAAGCCCAGAATTATTAAGGCAGAAATCATTTCAAATTGCGGCACACCCATACCCCTCGCTATCAGCTTGCCAATACCGTTTACAAGAACGAAAGAATAACCAATCGTCAGTATTTGAATTGCCAGGGCGGATTTCTCATACCCCGGCCCACCCATCCAGAAATGCATGATGGGGGATGCATTCGTAATAACGAATAATGATAGAGGAAACGTAAGAAATACGATGTATTTTGTGCCTCTTGTGTAGAGGTTGTTTAATGCTCTTGTATCCTTAGCAGCATCTAACTCAGATGATGCCGGTTCAACTGCTGGTAACAGAACTGAAGGAAGATTGCCGGCGGTAAGTGCAATCTTGGAACCCAACTCATAAAAGGCAACCATTCTTACATTCAGGAAATAACCCAGTAATAACTTATCCAGTGAGACGTTTATAAATTCAGAAAAACCTGCAATCTGCACCTTGAAGCCAAAGTTCCACAATTTCCTGAACATTTTTATGTTACAGTATTTCATACTGATAACCATCTGTGGCAATATTCTATAAGCACAAATTGCATAAGAGAGAACAGTAACAACTGCAACGATAATACTGTTGTATATAAGACCCTTCAGTCCAAATCCAAAGCTCAAAAACAAAACTAAGCCTAATGTGCCAGGTATAGAGACTATCACAAAAATTATATTTACTATGTCCATCCTTTGTAAACCGTACAAAGTCGACTTAAATACTGTAAAAATATAATTTATAATAAATACCGCCAATACACCAAGAAAGGCAAGCAAGGCATCATCATAAAGTTCGGAGGAAAACTTTAGAAGATTCATGGCAAGATTTTTTAGTAATATTGACACACAGAAAATACAGAAACAAAAAAATAGTGAAAAAGCGAGACCGGTATTAATAACCTCATTAATCAGCCTATAATCTTTCTTAGTGTTGTACTCGGAAATATATTTGACAAAAGATGAACCAATACCAAGATCCAGAAACAAAAAGAAGTAAATAGCTGTATTTGCAACTGCCCATATTCCAAACCTTTCGAGACCAATCTTATGGACAATGTATGGCGTGAGAAGGAAGCTCAGGACGTATCCCCAAAGACGGCCTGCAGAAGTGTAGATTGTATTGCTGATGATCTTTTTTGAAGTGGCTTCAGGCAATATAGTTGTTCCTTTAAGATTGAGAATACCGCATTTTAGTTGAAAAGCCAGAGTGCAAATGATAAAGAATATATCTATTATGGCATGAATTGCAAGAGTTGTTTACACCAGCATATTTTATGTACAAAATATGCTGGCAAATTCAATTTTTCAGGTTACACATTAACAGTAGCGGAATGGCTTTAGCCTTCCAAGTCCACTAAGAGTTTATGTAAACGTTTAAATTGTTATGGAACCGTTGTGTGTGGAGGTTTGAAAACCTCCGCTACACCCCGCTAAGCGGGGTACAGTTCGCTGGTATATACTGAATTTATGAAGATATTATATTCCGGATACCATAATCCAGATTTCATAACTATTACCGAGTACGTGGAAAGGGCTATATTGCAGCTGGGATATGAACTGGAAACGTATGGTTATCGTAAGCACACTATTCCATATAGAATAAGTGAGAGATTGCCATTTCTCTACCGCTGGGACATGAATAAGTTGAACAGTGGGTTAATAAAATGTGTCAATTCTTTTAAACCTGATATACTTCTCGTTAACTGGGGCGGCACATTTTATCCTGAAACAATCACTGAAATAAGGAGACGATTTAAGGCTACCACAATAAATTGGCTGATTGACTTTCCCGGTGGACCCGGTGTGCTGGAGACTGCATTAAAGGTTGTGCCAGCATATGACTTCTTTTTTGCTCAGAGCACAGACGCCCTTGAAGTACATGAAAAACATGGAAACAAAGATGGGATGTGGCTTAATGCAGCATGTGACCCTGAAATTCACAAGCCACTGAAACTAACGGACGAAGAACAAAAGAAATATGGATGCGATATTTGTTTTGTCGGTTCAATGTACCCGGAAAGGATAGAATTGTTTAAGACACTTACAGACTTTGACCTTGGAATATGGGGTCCCGGCTGGGAAAGGCTAGACATCAATTCCCCTTTAAAAAAACATATTAGAGGCGGCCCTGTTACCCCGGAAACATGGGTTAAGTTATATAATGCATCAAAGATCGTGATTAATTATATGGGACACTACGGCGAAGATATTGATGACGATAAGGTTTATCAGGCGAGCCCAAGGGTATTTGAAACTCTTGGCTGCGGCAGCTTTCAGATGGTAGATGCAAAGAAAGACGTAGTTACACTTTTCAGATCAGGCGAACACCTGGTCTGTTTTAAGAAAATCGGCGAGGCAAAAGAGCTGGTAAAATATTATTTAGATCGCCCTCAAGAAAGGAAAGAGATCGCTCAGAAAGGGCGTAGCGAGGTTTTAGGAAAACACACATACGCACACAGGATAGAAGAACTATTGAAGGTAATTGGAAAATCCTGATATTCTATTTATTTTTTTAATATTATCCTCGTGAACATGAAATCCGGGTCGGGGTGACGTGGCTTTGTTTTTCCAAACAGCCACCATAGGAAAGATCTCAGTACCGGTACCGTCTTGAGGTTATTTACATACCTTGCAATTGATCTGCCATAGTTGAATGGTGGTTTTGAATAGTCATAATCAGTGTAAATCTGATAACTATCCTTGTAGCCATATAAATCTAATAATTCTTCTACATCCTGCGATTCGAAAACCTGAAGCATTTCTCTCTTTAAGATTAGTTCCTCGTCACTCATATCCAGGTACAATATACCTCCGTTTCTTATAAATGAAGGTGGTGATTCAAATTCATAGAAAGGTATCAGCCTGGAGATTAATGAAAGGATTTTCTCAGGAGTGTATTTCAATGAATAATACGCATTGTATTCGGGGCATTCGTAAAGCTTACATTTCATTCCGCTTCTTACGTGCGCATGCGATACAACATAATTGGTTATGTCGTGCTGGTAATGGCCTCCCTCATACAAAGGTAAAAATATTATGTCAAAATTGGTTTCTTTCAATAAATCTGTGACGTCATTTATGCATGACTTTATTTCTTTCTCATCAATAAGTCCATAATATTGATCATAGTCCAGAAAAGAGATATTCTTTTTCTTAATCCCTGCTAATTTCCACGCCTTAAAGGATTCATTCATCCTTACTATATCCCTTTTTCTCCCATTTCCAGTTTCACCATCAAATATATAGACGACATTTACGCTTCCGCCATTTTTTATAGTTTGTGCAGCATAGCCGCCTGCCATGATTACGCCGTCATCCTGATGAGCGGCAAAGATACATATATTGTTACTGCCTGCCGTGATGAACTCTTTATCTTTGTCAAGAGTATCTATTTTAGCATTCAGGTAAAGCATTAAGAAACCCATCAAGAAATAGAATAATGTTACAGACAGCAGAAACATTTTTATGATTATTTTCAATGTCCTATCTTTTCATACATAAGAGAGTCATACAGGTCTTCAATCTTTCCGATCATAGTTTTGGAATCAAAGCTTTCGTTGCACACTCTTTTCCCATTATATCCCATCTTCATCAACTTTTCTCTATTACCCAACAACTCATTCATTGCACTGTGGAGAGCTTCAGGGTCTTTAGGAGGAACAAGTATCCCGCTTACCCTATCTTTGACTACTTCGGGAACCCCTCCTACATTTGTTGCAATCACAGGTTTGCTACATGCCATTGCCTCAAGGATTGTCAGGGGCAAGCCTTCTCTTATAGATGGTAGGACAAATATGTCTGTCAGTGATAATATTTCCGGTATATCACTTCGTTCTCCTGCAAATATTACGTTTTTTTCAATCTTGAGATCGGCACAAAGTATTTTCAGCTCTTCCTTTAATGCTCCTTCCCCTACCAACAAGAAGCTTATATTGTTTCTTGATTGTAGTAATAGAGAGGCGGATTCTAAAAGATATTTAATTCCTTTGTGTTCCTCCATGTGGGCTATTGTACATATAACTGAATGATCTACTGGAATGTCCAACTCTTTTCTAAGACCGGAAGTCCTTTTTTCTGACACAGGGTGTTCACTATCTATACCATTATGAATGGTTATTAATCTTTTAGCATTTATCCTTTGTGTTTCATTGGCAAATCTATTTACTATATCTGAGATGCAGATTATCCTGTCTGTGATGAGGCTCAAGAGCCGTTCAACAAAATGATAGTACCTGTTATAGTAGTCATAAACACTGTGATTGTGAGATATTATTACGGGAATACTGGCAAGAAATGCGCTCATTCTTCCGATTGTTCCGGCAGAATAGGCATGGGTGTGAATTATGTCAAATTTGCAGTTTTTAAGAAGTTTGTATAATTTATAAATGCTTAATGGATTTCTGGATGTGGAGATGTGAAGTATCTTAACATCAATTCCTTCTTTTACTAATTTGTTTGCAAAAAAACCGCCTTCTCTCAGACACCAGACAGAAACGTTATACTTTTCCTTATCCAGGTTCAATACTATCGAGGTCAAAATTTTTTCAAGACCACCGATAGTCAGTTCTTCGACAAGGTGAATAACTTTGATTTTCCTTTTATTATTTCTATTCAAACCTTAAATCAGAAGAAAACTTAATATTATAATTGGCATTGAGTAGTTGTAATGCCTCTCCAATATTAAACTACTTTAAGATCATAGAATATATTTAGTTAAATCCTCATCTTTTACAATCTCTTTCATCTTATCCTTCACGTATTCAGCATCTACTACTATATCCTTATCTTTTAAGTCAGGAGCGTCAAAAGAGGCATCTTCCAACAATTTTTCCATAACCGTATGCAGTCTTCTTGCTCCAATACTTTGGCTTCTTTTGTTTATCTTAACAGCAATATCGGTTATTTCATCAATTGCGTCTTTTTTAAATTGGAGGGTTACTTTCTCAGTTTTCAGTAGTTCGGTATATTGTTTTATAAGTGCATTCTTAGGCTCTGTGAGAATTCTTACAAACTCTTCTTTGCCTAAATCTTTCAGTTCAACCCTGATGGGGAATCTGCCTTGAAGTTCAGGTATTAAATCTGAAGGTTTTGAAACATGAAACGCTCCGGCAGCTATGAAAAGAATCTTATCCGTTTTGACCATGCCGTATCTGGTAACAACCGTAGATCCCTCCACAATTGGCAATATGTCTCTTTGCACACCCTCGCGTGATATATCAGGCCCATGGCCGGATTCACGACTTGCGACCTTATCCAGTTCATCTATAAATATTATTCCCGTATTCTCTACACGATACAACGCATCCTTGATGACCTTGTCCTTGTCTATCAGCTTTTCAGCTTCTTCCTGCTTGAGAATTTTCCTTGCCTCACTTATTGGAGTTTTTTTTACCTGTGTTTTCGCCGGTATCATCTTCTCGATTACACTTTGGAAATCCACGCCTATATCCTCAATTCCGGCAATAATGCCCTGCATTACTACAGGCTTCTCCTGGGTTTTAATTTCCACCATACGGTCTTCGAGTTTGCCTTGTCTCAACTTGTTTCTAAATTTCTCTCGAGTTGTTTCCTGCCTCTCAACTACTACCGTCTCTCCCTCTGCACCTTCCTCTTTACCTTCTTTTATCTCCTCTTTCTTTTCAGGTAACGGCAGGAGTAGGTCTAGCAAACTTTCCTCAGTATTCATCTCTGCCTTTTCGCCAACTTTCTCCATCTGCTCCGTTCTAACCATATTAACAGCTATCTCTACGATATCTCTTATCATCGACTCTACGTCACGTCCATGATAGCCTACCTCGGTATATTTAGAAGCCTCCACCTTCAAGAAAGGGGCTTTGACTAAATTTGCAATCCTACGTGCAATTTCGGTTTTACCCACACCGGTAGGACCTATCATTATAATATTTTTGGGCATCACCTCTTCACGCAATTCATCAGAAAGCTGTAACCTTCTCCATCTGTTCCTGATTGCTATTGCAACCGCTCTCTTCGCATCCTTCTGACCAACTATATATTTATCCAGTTCTTCAACTATCTTCTTTGGTGTCAGTTCCTTCACTTAATTTCCTCCACACGAATATTTGCATTCGTATACACACATATTTCAGCCGTTATCTTTAATGCCTCTTCCACTATTTGCCTTGCGCTGAGTTCGGAATGTGTGACAAGGGCTCTTGCCGCAGCAGTAGCAAATTGGCCACCGGAACCAATACCTATTATTCCATCATCAGGTTCGATTATCTCACCGTTACCGGAAATAAGGAGAGAGTAATCCTTGTCTACAGCGATTAACAGCGATTCCAACTTCCTCAAGATCTTGTCTGTACGCCAGTCCTTGGCAAGCTCATGTGCACTCCTGAGTACATTACCCTGGTATTTTTCCAGTTTAGATTCAAATCTTTCCAGAAGGGCAAAGGCGTCGGCAGCCGATCCTGCAAAACCTACAATAACTTTTTCATGATATAATTTACGTATCTTGCATGCATTTTTCTTAACTATAAAGGAACTCATAGTAACCTGCCCATCACCGCCTATGGCGACAACTCCTTTATGCCTTACCGATAATATAGTCGTGGATTTAAACATGTGAATTACCTAAAACAATAATAATTAACTGATAAAAAGTGCTCTCTTAAATTTCCAACATTTTTATATTAACAACACACCTTATGCTTATCAAGTCTTTTAATTATAAGCGGTATTCTTATATTTCGCTTAAAAATGGTTCAATGTAAATGGTCTTGATCGCTTCTATACAAACAGCAGAGTGTCCAATAAAAGTAACTTTTATCATATTTTATTCACAATAAAGTTTTTTTAAAAATCGGTGGGAAATCCGGTTTACTGTATGGGTGCTGCATGTTTTTTAATTTTAAGGACTGACCAACCTGTTTTGTCTCTTTTGAATCTATTGTCGTTTCCGATAGCGGTTATGATTAATCGGTTAGACACCTCGTCATCTGCGCCTTTAATATTCAATACCATCTCTACTAACTCACACGCAGAGATTGTCCTGTTATTTTTTTTAATATACCTGTAAATCTTGTCAATCATTACTGCCTGACTCAAAAGAAATTTTAGATAAATAATCATATCAATAAATATTGACAAGGCAAGGAGCTTTTACTTATGTTATTATTAACTATTGATAAATACCGCTGATTCAGAGTGTACAAAAGTAAAAAGTATTCATGGTTCTCATGCTGGTTTGATAATACAAATGAAGTAAAAAAGATTGCTATATTTGTCCTGAAGGCTATATATTAAGATACAGTACAGTGGATGTTATCAGGAGAAGCAAGGCCTATCAAATTACAGATAGTTCCTTATGTATGGAATGTCAACATTTTAATGTTTGTACTAAGAGTCAACGTGATCGAAGGATTTCTCGTTTGATTAATGAAGAGATTCGTGGAAGGCTCAAAACGCAGTATGAACAACAAGAATCACAAGCAATTTATAAGCTCAGGCAACAGAAGGCGGGACTTCCATTTGGGCATGTGAAGCGTAACTTAAAGGTTAATGCTTTTCTCAGGAGAGGACGTGATGGGACAAAAGCAGAAATATCACTCCTGGCAACTTGTTTTAATGTGGCAAGAATGATCACGATATCAGGAGTTTCAGTGTTAATTGAAAAACTTACAAGTTAACGGATATAATTCTTCACATGATGAATAAAAATGGATTTACACTCGTTGAGATGCTCGTTGTAATAGCAATTATTATCCTGGTAAGTGTTGTGGCCGTGCCTGCAATTACACCTTTCCTCAAGGGACAAAGATTGAATAAAGGAGCACGCATAGTTCAGGCAAGTGCCCTGGCCGCAAGGACAATGGCGATTAACTCAAGAAAAACACGGTGGCTCGTGTTCGACTCAATAAACTATAAACTATCAATCAGAGACGAAACCGGTTTAACCGTATTGGGAAAAGAAGAGTTCCTTCCGGATACTATTGAATTTGGCACCAGTACAGGATCATGGACAGTAGGAACAAGTACTGTATCCTTTGATCCAAACGGTTCTGCTGACACTTCAATCCTGGGCACGGATACAGTTACAATTCAAGATAAGCAGGGCAACACAAAGAATCTCAAGATAATCAGTTATACAGGACAGATAAAAAGTGATTAAGAACCTAATCAGAACGAGTCGGAACAAGATTTACGAATTACGAATTGCGATTTGGGATTTGTTTCTTTTGTATTTAAATCGTAGATCTAAAATCGTAAATCTGAAATCCCAGGATGGCTTTACACTCATAGAAATAGGTATAGCTATCTTCATCCTTGCCGTCGGACTGATAAGCATGTTAGCTCTGTTTCCTATCGGAGTTGACTCCATTAAGAAAGTAACCCAATATTCCAATGCAGCCGTTCTCTCTGAATCGGCAATATCATATCTAAAAACAAATGATATAGTAGCCTTTGTGGGTACAAATACAGGCAGCAACACATATCCTGATACCGATATAAATCAAGCTAAACAATTTGAAGATTCCTCCGGGAATATAATTTCAGCTCAATATTCCTGGCAGGCAGTTGTAAAAAATGAAACAACTGACAACAACCTTGTCAGAGCACAAATAGCCATATTCAGAAATTTCAATTCATCTCAATTCGGGACAGGAACGGCTGATTTTGCAGCAACTACAAGTGTATCAAATATATCAGCATTTCCTTCAGGTCTTACATCCAAACACTACATAAGGGAGGACAATGATAAATTCTGGTACAGAATCGATAATATAGGTACTTCAACTTCAGAGATTACCCTGGAAGGATCGTTTTTAGGAAGTACAGGAACCGGCACTGCATTTTCTACAACTGACGACATTATAGACATCTACGAAACCATGTTTTCAAAACGTTAACTTGCTTAACAATATAATTTTTGTCAATGAAAGAAAATACCTCAATCTACAATCGACAATCGACAATCATCAATCGTTCCGCCTTCACCCTTGTAGAACTCATCGTCGCCATATCCCTGGCCGCAATGATTATACTTATTACGGCTACAATCTTTAAACAGGCAAGTAGTGCCTTTTCACAGTCAGATGCACGTAGCGAGGTATACCAGAACGTAAGGGCTACTTTCGACATAATAAAAAGGGATATTTCAGGTGCCACCTTAAATACTAATTATGAATTATTCAAAGCATTTAATAATGTCTCTGCAGTTACCTATAGTACCATTGGCGCAAAGGAGGGAAGTGATATACTCACGCTTCTATCCAGCACCCCCAATCTTGATGACAGGCCGATTGCCCTGATTACATATTTCCTGGATACTAATAATATCCTGAACAAGGCAGAGATTACGGGCACAAGCACTCTTAACTCGAGTATTGCAGGTTTTAATCCCAATGATGCAACTGGTTATCAACTCGGCCTTAATGTAAGCACATTGCAGTTTAGATATCTGGATACAGACGGGACATGGGGAGATACATGGGATAGCACAACAAAGAAATACCTGCCGGATGCAGTAGAAGTAGCAATGACAATCTCAGACATGCGCAATCGATACACAGGAACGTCCACAAATATAATTTCAATACCATGAGAAGGATTTACGATTGAAGATTGATGATTTAACCAACAAGTGAAATTAATATTAAAATACCTTTTTGTGCCTTTGCGTCTTAGTGGCTCAAAAATAAACAATGGCTGACTTGAAAAAAGAAGATGGCTATATCCTGGTGGTTGTCATTGGTATCCTGACAATCCTTTCATTAATGACGATTACATTCGCCACGTTGTCACGAATAGAGACCAGGGCAACGAGAAATTATACCGATAGTGTAAAGTGTGAAAAGATCGCAATGGCCGGACTGGAGCATGCAATATACATCATACGACAGGATAAGTTTGGAGACGACGACATTGCATATAATGATGATAACGGGGATGAAAACTACGACGAGGAAGGTGATGCGTCCTGGCCTGGCGATGGTGTTTTTGACGGCAGTGATTATGACAACAGCGGTAACGGTACAAATGATTCTGCCTGGGTATACTTCCCTGCAACAACCTCATCACTTGATATAAGACTCCCGGGCAACCTCAGGGCAAGATACGCCGTACTGATAACCAATGATAAGGAGGCAAGGGTCAATATAAACGTAACCGGCAACAAAGCCGGTAGTGCCAGTGCACACACCTCTAACGAAGGCTGGTCAACATTTGAGATTGACCTGTCCAATTTAATTGAACAGGCATCAGGCTTAAGCTCGACGGATGGAGACAACATAGCAAGTGATATTATTGACGCAAGATTAGGTAGTGACAATGTCTCCGGCACCAGTACAGTAAGTGAAGATTCCGGAATAGTACCCGATCCGCAAAGTGACAATATAGATAATGATGGAGACTGGGACTCCTCCACACACGATACAAACAGCAATGGCATACCGGATTCTGGTGAAACAAACGTTAATGAGGCGGATGAAGCTACCGATGAACCAAACGAATTCAATTCAATATTTCCATATAGTGACGATGTGCCTCTTGGCCTTCTTTCAGAGGCAGAAATCATGGGTACTTCATCATACACGAGCAGACTCGAAACAATATTCAATAGTAGAGGTGTATCCCTGAGTGATCAAGGCTCTCTTAATGGCTGGTTAACAACCTACTCCGCTGACACAATACTCTGTCCACCCTACACACTGGATAGCGGCACATCTACGACTATGTTAAATATCAATGCACTGGTAAATAATGAAGGTGTGTACACTAATGCTACCACTTACGATTCTGACAAGAAAGTAGAGATGATAAGGGATGTTTTGGTAGCAGGTGGTTTAACCGGTTCATCGGGTTCAGCGGGTTATGTGGAACGCCACCAAATGGCGGTTAATATAAAAGACTTTATAGATTCTGACAGTATTGTAACGATATATAATGATGGTACTGATGATTACTATGGTATTGAAAGAACTCCATACATAAATGAGGTAGAGGCACAGGTAACCGCTGCTACGTCAAGCGGTAATGGCAAATTTATTGAACTATTTAATCCGTACGACACAGCAATTGATTTAACAGACTGGACGATTACGGGAGATACATCCATGCCAGAAATAGAACTCAGTGGAACAATTCCCAGTCAAGGTTACTACGTTATAGCAGATGATAACAATGCATATGAAAATGATTTTGCATACGAAGGTGGACTGGATGCAGATGAATATGATGGAGATGTAAATTTACTTACAACCACTGGTGAAGTTCTAACCTTAAGAGATGGTAGCAACAATATTGTGCAGGTTGCAAACTACGGAAGTGCAAATGATGCTCAAACAATGCAACTAAATGACCCGCGCCCCACACCATTAGAGAATACTCTGGGAAACTCAAATATAGACCCGGCAAATCCATGGCAGTGGAGAGCAGAAAATACTCATACGGCCGGAATCGCTAACAGTAATTTCGATCCAACAAAAGGTGATGACGGCTGGACAGGTGTTACATGGACTCCCAGTTTTCTTGTAGCAAACAGGAGATTTTCGAACAAGGGGTACCTGGGTTTTATCCATAACGGCCGTCAGTGGTCGAGTTTTTTAGTTGACAGCACTATTGCCTATCCGAATGTTTTGCAGTACTTCACCATCACTGATCCTTCAATGGATAATATAGATAATGATGGAGACGGCAGCACAGATGCATCGGATACAGGTTCCCAGTTCGGTGATTTTGACGGACAGGAACACCGCACCCCGGGTTTGATTAATGTCAATACTGCCACCACCCAGGTACTGCAGTCACTACCTAACGTTGACTCTACAATTGCAACTACAATTCAGGGCAGTGTAAGTAAGCCATTTACGAGTATCGGGGATATGGTGGATGATGTGACTCAAATTACAGGCTCTGGTACAAAGTGGGATAAAGAAAAGACTTTCCGTTCAATCTCAAACCTGATTACGACACGTTCAAACGTCTTTACAGTCTATGTTACAGCTCATGTAACTGACGAGGGTGAAACAAGTGTGTATGCAGAGAAAAAGATTCTGGCAATCGTCGACCGTTCTGTCGATCCGATCAAGGTTAGATACTTCAGATGGATTGTGGAATGAGAACAAACAGATATTTAACCACGGAAGTCCCCGGACAAAAGACGCCGAGGATATAACACGGAGTGTCATAAAAGCAAGAAGTACGATTCAAGGATTCCCGCCTAACAAACTGGCGGACAGGGAAGAATTTGGAAATTGAGAATTAAAGAATTCCTGAATTAACAAATAATATTTACTTTACATCAACATCTTTATCATCAATATTCTTAATATCTCCTTCTACCTCGTCAACCTCATCCTTGACGCCTTTCAAGCCTTTTTTAAACTCTACTATTCCCTTCCCAATGGATCTCATTGTGCCCGGAAGCCTTTTGCCAAAGATTAACAGAGCTACAATCAATATAATAATCCACTCAAAACCGCCGGGAATACCAAACCACCCAATTGGAATACCACACATTTTAAAACACCTCCAATATGTACTTCAATAATAAATATAACTCACTTAAACTTAATCTATTTTTTATAGCATGTCAAACTATTTTCGTAGAAGTATAATTAGATTAAGAGGTTATGAAGCATGTCATACATATTATAGAAGAAAGAGTTTGAGATGACAAATGCTATAAGATACGAAGGATTTCCTGCAGGAGAAACAAACTTAATAAGAAAAAAGGAATAAAAAGGGTTGCAGAGAATTGTTTAGTGTCTTATCTGTCTCGACTAACTACATAGTTGCCTAGTTCCAGGAGTGAGGTTTTATAAATCGAATCTGGAATGACGGAGAGATCATCTTGTGCTTTTTTTATCAGCTGTTTTGCCGTGTCGTACGCATAGTCCACGGCGTCATGCTCTTCAAGCAGGTCGGCTATCGCCGCTTTTGAATCCTTGCTATTGTTCTGGAAGATAAGTTCAAGTGCACTTTCTCTGCGGTCTGTCGGTAGTTTGTTTACTAATCTGATAAACGGCAGTGTAAGTTTTCCGATCTGGGTATCCAGGTTCACCGGCTTTCCCATTTCTTCCTCTGTACCCACTACATCCAGACAGTCATCTATTATCTGGAATGCCATTCCAATCTTCGAACCGTAGTTTGTAAGTGCCTCAGTCTGCCATTTATTTGCTCCCGAGGAAATAGCCCCTAATTTACAACTGGCGGCACATAGAGATGCCGTCTTACGTTCTATAATGCTTAAATATTCTGATTCTGTCACCTCGGCATCATAACATCTTAAGAGCTGGACCATTTCACCTTCACACAGGATATTTATGGTCTGGGACATTATGAGTGTTGCCATTTGGGAATCGAGGGCGGAAAGTATGGTATAGGCCCGTGAAAAAAGGTAATCACCAAACAGGATGGAAATCTTACTCCCCCATTTTGTATTCATCGTCTCGATGTGCCTTCTTACCACTGCTTCATCAATAATATCATCGTGTACAAGGGTTGCCGTATGTATAAGCTCTACAACTACCGCCAAATCAATATGTTGCGGGATTAAACCACCTGAACATTGACCTGACAGTAAAAGCAACGCGGGACGTAATCTTTTACCCTGTATCTTGCTGATATGATACACTAAGTCTGAAAGGCGCTTGTCTGCTGGAGATAAATCACTGTAAATGCGCTCCTCTACCTCGCGCATCTGGTCTTTTAAAGGCTCTAAAATAACTTCCATACTCATCTAATACATGACTCCTAACATTTTCCTAAACGCGTTAAGTTATATTGGGTTGAATATATTATCAAGAACTCAAAAAAAAGTCAATTATGTTTTATTCTATTATTTTACTTATTTAATTTATGTTAAAAATTACCTAAGTCTCTTTTCTCATTATCTTTGATATATTTATTTCTTTACGAAAGAGTTCTACAATGTCACCATACAGACACTTCTCAACACACACATCTTCATTAAACGGAATAGTCCCGAGAACCGGAGATGAGGAGAATCTCCCTATTTCTTCGGTAAAATCTTCTCCATTTTTCAACATATTAAATATTATTCCCTTTATTCTAAGATTCCTGCTCCTGGCATATTCTAATGTCAAGAGGGTATGGTTTATTGCCCCCACATAATATTTACTCACTATTACTAGTGCCAGGTCCATCTTAAGCGCCATGTCAGCAACAAGCGAATTGTCATCAATTGGAACCATGAGACCGCCAATTCCTTCAACAACAACAAAACCATGTTTGTCAGTAAGTTCCTTGTACGCTTCCCATACTTTCTCCATGTCGATAGGAACGTCAGTCTTCGATGCTGCCATCGTTGGCGCTAATGCGGGTTTAAGACGAATGGGATTCACAAGATCATCATCATCGGTACTATCGATTATTTTTTTCAGATATGCGGCATCTTCAGAGACGAGTTTTCCATCTATTTTCTTTGCACCTGTAGCAACAGGTTTCATAACACCTACATCCAGACCATGCGCCTTTACCGCAGCAGCTATTGCACCGGCAATGACGGTCTTGCCAACGCCTGTATCAATACCCGTAACAAATACGCCTTTTTCCATAAACCAATTATTCTTAATTTCCTAAATCCAGTTTATCGCCCTTTTTTAAATTTAATACATCCCTGGCGCTGCCACGATTTATTGATATTTCTAAATATCCGGAACTTCCAAATATTGCCAATGCTTCATTTGCTCCTACATCCGTATATGATTTACATATCCCGTTAATCCTTTTCCTGCCCATTGTAATAGCCACTCTTTCAGTCTTGATCTTCATCCTGTTAATAACTTCCTTATTGACATTGGTAATAAGATTGCCAAAACCATCTACATATATAATTTCGGCCGTTAACACCCCACCCGGTGAACGTATCGGCTTTGGCAGATCAATTTCATTAATCTTATCAACCCGCTCACCCAGACCCTTGCGATCAATTCCTTTGGAGAGACGCGCTGCTACAGGTGCAAAGATGTCACGCCCGTGAAATGTATTACTGACTTCAGGCAGGAATAATTCACTGTTAGTAACCTCTCTGATTGACGGGGATTCCTCATTCGCAACAATAAACGAGAGTACTCCATTGTCAGGCGCAAGGAATAAGTAATCCTCAGTTTTTAAACAAAGAATCTTTCTGTCACTTCCTACCCCCGGATCAACGACAACCACGTGGATCGTCCCCTTTGGAAAATAAGTATATGAACTGTTAAGAGCATAAGCAGCTTGAAATACATTCTGGGGTTCAATGTTGTGACTAATGTCAATTACGTTTGCTGATGGGTTGATATTAGCAATTACACCCTTCATCACACCCGCATATCCATCTAGTAAACCAAAATCAGTAATTAACGTTATTATAGATTGTTTTTTAGGCATACATAAATCCTCTAAATTAATAGGACGCACCCGCCAAGAAGCTTTGGAGTCCTCTGTAGTTTAACAACCCGACTATCCAAAGCCTCCAACAATTGGAATATTGGCACCACATTTTGTACACATTCCATCCTTTATTTCAAATGTCTTAATGCCAAAACCAACCCTTTCAATCAGCATTTCCCCACAACTATGACAATAAGTGTTTTCCCACTTATGTCCGGGAACGTTTCCCGTGTAAACATACTTGAGCCCCTCTTCTACTCCTATCTTTCTTGCAGATTCTAAAGTAGAGATCGGGGTTGACGGTACATGTGACAGTTCAAGATATGGATGAAATCTACTTATATGCCATGGTGTCTCATCTCCAAGATTCTGCACTATCCATCCGGCAATTTCATGCAACTCTTCAATGCCATCATTATAACCCGGCACAACGTTGGTTATTATCTCCACGTGCATATTCCACTTTGACTTTGCCCTGATTGCAGCATCTAAGATAGGCCTTACACTCTTTACGTTTGCAACGTCTCTATAGAAACAATGCCTGGAGTCCTGCAGTTCCTCACTCACTTCAATTTCGGTCTCTGTTGCGTCATGTTCCCTGTTATTGCCAAAACCTTTTATGTCAACTCTGTAAGCATCTAAATACGGTCCGATTGCATCTAATGCTTCCGGTTCAATATATCCGTTTGTTACAAAAACTGTGTATTGTCCATTTTCCTTTGCTAATCTTGCACCATCAATTGCATACTCTATCCAGATTGTTGGTTCATTATAAGTCCATGAAATCCCACTACACTTATTCTTCAACGAAAGATTCACCAGTTCTTCCGGAGAAATATAGGATGTATCTCTGCCTCCATTATCAGCACGGGAATGAGCTATTTGCCAATTCTGACAATGACTACAACGCATATTACACCCAAGAGAACCTATTGAAAATGTGTAGCTGCCGGGATGAAAATGGTATAAGGGTTTTTTTTCGATTGCATCAGCACATGCAGATGATACCCTGCCATAAATCATGGAATAGAGTTTACCATCAATGTTCTTTCTTACACCACAATAACCTAATTTACCGTCTGCAATCACACATCTATGCGGACACAGGTAGCAACTAACCTTTTTATCGTCCTCTGAATGATAAAACAGTGCTTCATGTTTCATTCTTACTTATACTCTTCCGTAATCGTCTTCCAGACGTATAATATCATCCTCTCCAAAATACTCACCCTGTTGTATCTCTATAAACGTCAAATCACCATCACCATTATTGGTCATACGATGTGCGGCTTCCTGAGGTATATCTATGGAGTCCCCTTTCTCTATATGATTATCCTTTCCATCAATGGTCACCACACCCTTTCCCTCAACCACCATCCAGTGTTCTCTTCTCCTGAAGTGTTTCTGGTAACTCAACCTTTTCCCCGGCAATACGGTTATCCTCTTTACCTTATAAGCGGGTTCGTCCAACAACACCTCCCACATACCCCATGGAGGATTTGCCATTTTCTCATCTTGTCCTGGTATATTCATTGTCCCCTTACCAAAAAAAAGTCCTTTAGATTTCCCAATTTCTCCCTGCCCGCTCCGCTTAGCGTGGCCCACCAGACTGTTAGGTGGGAATCCCATAATTCTCTACTATATTACTATCTTGTATATCGCTGTGCAAGAGGCATCCTTCTGCCTGTTCCAAATGCCTTTGAGGTAACCTTGAGCCCCGGAGCGGCCTGCTTTCTCTTATACTCATTTCTATCGACCTTTTTAATAATATTTTTTACAAGCGTTTCACTAAAGCCTATCCTTACAATATCATCTATATCCTTTGATTCCTCAACATATGCTCTCAGTACGCCATCCAGGATATCGTATGGAGGTAATGAATCCTGATCTTTCTGGTCCGGTCGCAATTCGGCTGATGGCGGTTTTTCAATAGTATCAATGGGAATTATCTCTTTTCTTCGATTGATGTATTCAGCAATATCATAAACCATGGTCTTTGGAATATCGGATATGACCGCCAGTCCGCCACACATATCACCATATAGAGTGCAGTAACCAACTGCAAGTTCTGATTTATTGCCGGTTGTCAACACAAGATATCCATATTTATTTGAAATTGCCATAAGTATTTTACCCCTTATCCTTGCCTGCAGATTTTCTTCTGTAACGTCAAATGGAAGCCCTCCAAACATACCACTCAAGGTCTTTGTATACGCATTGTAAACAGACTTTATAGGGATAATTTCAAAATCTATTCCAAGTCTTTCGGCAAGCACCTTTGAATCCTCAACACTGCCCTTGGATGAAAAGCCAGATGGCATTGTAACTCCTAGCACTTTACCTTTACCGAGCGCCCTGGCTGCAATTACAGCTGTAACGGCAGAATCTATTCCGCCACTCAGGCCTATTACGGCCTTTTTGAATCCACATTTTCTTACATAGTCCCGTGTGCCCAGGACTAATGCCTTATAGACCGATTCAATCTCATCTTCACCAGCGCTGGATTGAGTTCTCCTTTTGGCTGGCTTTGGTTTACCTCGCCATGCTTTTATGTCAGAATCCCTGTACTCAACCATTAATAAATCTTCCTCAAAACTTAAGGCCCGTTCTACAATAATCCCCTTTTTGTCAATTGCCAGGCTGTTTCCATCAAATACCAAATCGTCATTACCACCAATTTGATTCACAAATATAATTGGTACATTGTGTCTTTTTGCATGGTTTGCCAGCATCTTCAGCCTTACATCCTGTTTACCGATAGTAAAGGGTGAAGCGGAGATATTTATAATAATCTCTGCGCCCAGTCTTATCATACTTTTAACAGGGTCCTTGTGATGAATCTTTCCCTGCCAAATTACATTTGCGCCCCAGGCATCCTCACAAATAGAGATACCAAATTTTCTGCCGGATATCTTTGCTAAAAAAATACTATGTTTCGGCTCAAAGTATCTGTCCTCATCGAATACATCATATGTAGGAAGTAGAGACTTATAGTGCCTGGATACTATTTTCTTATTATTTATGTATGCGGCTGCGTTATACAAATTTTTGCCACGCTGGGCCACATTCCTGTCAACAAAACCCACAATAGCAGAGATACCTGTAACGTTATTTTTTACCTCTTCCAATGCTTTTAGATTACTGTCTACAAATCCTGAAAGCTCCAGCAAGTCCTTTGGCGGATAACCTACAATGCTCATCTCCGGAAATACAATCAGATCAGCCCCCTTCTTCTTTGCAGTATTTATGAACCTGCATATCTTCCTTGCATTTTGTTTAAAGGCGCCTACAGTTGGATTTATTTGAGCCAGACAAATCTTCATAACTTAATCCCTATATATTTACACTTAACTAATAAACATTTAATAGTACAATTCGATACAGAAATCAATAAAATTTGGCAATTATCGTATAAACTTGATACGATGTAGAAATCATATATTGTAGGATATAATTTTGCTGGTAAAATTTACAAGATGGCAATTAAACCAATTCGAGATAAAATATTAGAAAGTAAGTATCGCATTTCTGATCATGCGGTAAAACAAATGATCAAAAGATCAATAACCAGGTTAGAAATTGAAGAGGCAGTGATAAATGGAGAGATTATTGAAGAATATCCAGATGATAAATATTCCCCAAGTTGTCTAATATATGGAAGAACTAAGACAGAGAAAGATTTACATGTTCAGTTATCTCTTCCACCATCAATTATAGTTATTACTACATACGATCCTGATCCTGAAGAATGGATTAATTGTAAAATAAGGAGGTGATTTATAATGAAGTGTATCTTTTGTGGCAGTAAAGTAGAAAAGAGAAATGTAACTTTTCATTATGAAGATAATAATAAATATCTTTTTGTAGAAAACGTTCCGGCAGAGGTTTGTACCTCCTGCGGAGAAAAGACATACTCTCCAGATGTTACAGATAAGCTCCTAAAATATTCAAAGGAGCAGTCTAAACCTTCAAAAACAATTGAAGTCCCAGTGTATAGTTTTGAATAAAGAGAGAATATAGTCAATGAACAAAACCATAAAGATTGATCAAGAACTTGTACACAAGTTAGAAAGAATCCAGGATCCGGGTGAATTAATGGCGGAGTTGTTTCGCATGTTCGGCGGACGCGCTGCTATAGGTACCAGCGGACAGTGGACGGGTGTAGCCCTAATCGACATGGTAATTCGGGCAGGCATCTCCAAACCCCGTGTTTACACCGTGGATACTTTGCGTCTTTTTCCAGAGACATATGATCATATCCGTGAACTGGAGAAGACGTACAACATCAATATTGAAAAGGCATCTCCTGATTTTGAAGCAGTAAATAAGATGGTTCGTGAACACGGAGAAATGATCTTTTTTGATAGCAAGGCAAAACAAGAATATTGCTGCAAGATACGTAAAGTGGATCCAAACAATAAAGTTCTGGACACCCTGAATGTCTGGATTACAGGTTTACGGGCAGATCAATCGAGCGCCAGGTCTCAAATAAAGCGAATCGATGTTATTCAACACACGCAACAGGACGGTAAAGAACGTTCTCTTCTAAAGGTAACGCCTTTGATTGAATGGACAGAAAAGAGGGTCAAGGATTACATTAGAACCCATAAAGTACCAGTACATAAATTGCTAGAGATAGAAAGGGATGGCTGGCATTATGCCTCACTTGGTTGCATTATCTGTACCACACCCATCGGTGCTCACGAAACGCGTCGTGCCGGACGTTGGCGATGGTTTAACCATCAGCTCAAAGACGACCAGAAGGAATGCGGACTACACCTCGCCGGTAGAAATAAAAGCTCCTGAATCTCACAATCCACAATATTTACACCTGTCACTCCCCTGACACAGATCCGGGATTAGAGATTAATATTCCCATTTTTCACCTTGATAAATAGCATTATATCTTTATAATCCATCCTATGATTAAATGGGATGACAAATATAGTGTGGGCATATCAATTATTGATGATGAACACAAAGAATTTATTGCTATGATTAATAAGGCTGTTGCCATAAAAGAAAACAATAGCAATCCGGAAGAAGTAAGGGAAATATTATATGAAATGATTAAGTATGCCCTTAAGCATTTTGCAACTGAAGAAACTTACATGAAAAAGTTCAATTTTCCAGAGTTTCAACTTCATAGAAATGAACACCTCGATTTCGCAGATAAAACATTTGCTAATCTTAATAAAGTAATTATGGGTGATTTTCAAATTGCAAATGAGATACTTGAATATCTAAAACAGTGGCTTGTTAACCACATTCAGGAAACTGATAGAAAATATATCGAATGTTTCAGTAAAAATGGTCTTAATAATAATTTACAAATATTCCAATTCAAATCTTACTCACCCTAAGCTACATCTTACCCACTACACTGCTCGTCTGGCAGGCTTTATTTAATTCCTTTACAATAATTTTTCTGTGAATGTTACAAATTTCGAGCATCAATATTTTTCATTGTCTCATCTCTAACCTGTCTTAACCTTTTACTAATCATTACCGGATATGCAGTTTTACAATCTAAAGCCTTAAATCTATCTGGTAATTGAGAGATATTTTCTCTCGCTGTTTTCTGTATCTGTTGAACAGTTGGTATCTTATATACAAGTTTTCCTTTCTTCATAACTGGCAATAATAGACCCTTAGCATCAATCTCGTCATCTACCAGACCTATTATGTCTTTTTTAAACATTCCTTTATTAATAAGAAATCGGTAAACCTGTTTCTTTGCCGGACATGTTGACTTGTCTTTACTGAGTTTCATTTTTGGTATGGACCTGCCTTCTTTTTCCTGCTCTACCAGTTTATAGACGCCGCCGAGTGCAGGTGTGTCTTTCGAAGTAACCATCTCTGTTCCCACACCGAAGGAATCAATACACGCACCTTTAGCAAGCATTTTAGAGATCTTATACTCATTCAAATCACCGCTTGCCGTAATCTTTACATGTCCGAGGCCTGCAGCATCCAGAATCTCCCTTACCCTTTTACTCAAAAGCGTAATGTTACCACTGTCCAGCCTCACACCCTTCAGTTTATTTCCAATCTTTGTAGCCAACCGTACACCCTTAATTGTATCGTATGTATCAATTAAGAGAATTGTGTTATCAGGAAAAACCCTGTGAAAATCTTCATAAGATTCATATTCGTCATCATAGGCCATAACCCATGAATGGGCTACGGTACCTATGGGTGGTATCCCCAGCTCGTAAGCTGCGAAAACATTGGAGGTCCCTGCACAGCCACCAATAAAACACGCCCTTGCCGCCAGTACCCCTGCCTGTGGGCCGTGTGCACGTCTAGTCCCAAAATCAATTACCTCTCTGCCACCTGCGGCATGTACTATCCTTGACGCCTTGGAAGCAATAAGTGTCTGATAATTTATCATTGAGAGAAGATACGTCTCAATTATCTGTGCCTCAATAAGTGGGGCTGTTATACTTATAATGGGTTCATTACCAAAGATAACTGTGCCTTCAGGAACGGCATAGACATCTCCGCTGAAACAAAAATTACGAAGGTAATCAAAAAATCCCTTGCTCACGTTCTTGAAGACCGGAAGGTTCTTTAGATACTTCAAATACTCGCCCGTAAATCTTAGATTCCTGAGATAGTGGATGGCCTGCTCCAGACCCGCAGCAATGAGATATGTGCGTTTTTCAGGTAAGTTTCTGACAAATAATTCAAAAGTAGATTTATGATTCTTCCCACATTCAAAATAACCTGCGATCATAGTTAGCTGATAGAGGTCAGTGGCAAGGCACAAATTTGTATCATTTAAGAAAAGAGGTTTTGGATTTCCGGTATTCTTCTTCATATTTTTTGTTTTATCTTTTGTAAGCCTTCAATAAGTAGATGAAGGATTTTAAAGAGATCTTTTCTAAATTGTTGTACAAAGTTATTTTTTTGGAGTGCAGTGTGACCACCTGTCTATCGGCAGTGTCCTCATTGTATACTTGCAAGCTGTAGCGGAATGGCTTTAGCCTTCCATTATACACTTAGACATGACAATGGAAACCTGAAGGTTTCCGCTACGTCTTAATCCAATGACATTACATTCGTTGGACACGGATGATGCACTCCATATTTTACGGTTAAAGTGTTTAATTTTTATAGCTTATTACAAAAACTTTGTAAACTTGTTTTTTGGATCATGTATACTAAAACCGATTTGGTTTTTGGTTCTCTCAAAAAACAAATCCTGGTTGCAGTTATCCCCGAACTGGAAAACGCCGAGGACTTTCCCCGGACAAAAGGCGCCGAGGACTTTACTCGGGCAAAATCGTTTTCGGTTTTTCCCCCGAAACCAATTTTGTGATGTGTATAATAAAGCATTTATACTTAATAGCGCAGTTTAGATTATGTAATTTTATCAACCGTTATAAGAAAAAAAACTGTTTTGTAGATTTATTTATGGTAAACTCTGCAAAACAAAAATATAAAATTTCATAATATTCTAAATGCTTAAATCAGAAGACTTTGCACAGGAATTAATAAACAATGGTTACGATTTTTTCACAGGTGTTCCATGTACTATTATTGGTAATCTGATTACAACCCTTACAGAGAGCCCC
>Ga0255058_10000259_pt1 | contig 31628 bp, 25 predicted proteins | sample Cases_109_9_MG_FD_188637 | JGI IMG/M metagenome (GOLD analysis project Ga0255058, IMG submission 188637) | Seawater microbial communities from Amundsen Gulf, Northwest Territories, Canada - Cases_109_9 | ecosystem: Environmental > Aquatic > Marine > Gulf | place: Canada: Northwest Territories... | reverse complement strand
ACTCACCGACTGCTTGGTGGGACTCGGGGCCGAATAACTGGGATTCGAATGGGTCGAAATTAACGTCCGGTGACTATGACGGCGACGGTCTTTCCGATATTGGCATACTCTATGGATACAAGGGTACCAGGCAGTGCAAGGCATGGGTATTTACTTCCAACGGGACCACTTTTGACTCACCGACTGCTTGGTGGGACTCTGGACCCAATAACTGGGCCTTGAAAGGGTCGAAATTAACGTCCGGTGACTATGACGGCGACGGTCTTTCCGATATTGGCATACTCTATGGATACAAGAGTACCAGGCAGTGCAAAGCATGGGTATTTACTTCTATCGGAACCACTTTTGACTCACCGACTGTACGATGGGACTCAGGGCCGAATAGCTGGGATTTGAAAGGATCGCAATTAACGTCCGGTGATTATGGCGGCAACAGCATAAACGATATGGCCATCTTTTACTATTATCACGGACCCAATGAAAGTGCTTTATTTAAATTAACAAATTCTTAAATTGTTGAGATTAGATGTTTAGATATTTAGACAGATTAGAAAATTAATAATAAGTTTTCGGTTGACGCAATCTATCAGATTTCTAAAAGTAATGGCTATTATCTAATCATTGCTAACAATAATTCCAAATATATGATTTGTTTCCCCCTAATGAAAGTTCGAACTTTGTCCACAAGTCCCAGCAGAGACGAGATTCTATCAATAAGAAGTCCCCTTTTTGGAACAAAATTATTTTATTAAACTAATCTACTTTTCTTAAAAACCTCGGGAAAGAAAGAGGAGATGATCTTTTCTGTTACTCTGTGATTTCTTAATTGTTTTTATCTTCATCCTTCAACTATTATGAATTTCAAATCGCTCATAAACATCTGCTAAAGGAGTCTGAGTCGCAAGTAGAAAAATTATCTTGTCACAATTAGTTTAGTTGAAATCTACGACATCTGTGACGTCTTTGAAACTATAGGGGGTCTCATAATTAGAATAATAGCTTTTATCTTCTAGTATTTCATAATCCATATCGAAGTAAGCATTGAATACAGCTCTTAACATATTTACAGGTGTAATGTCTTTGTAGAGGATATCGCGCTTATCCTCGCTTACATAGATCGCATTAAATATTCTCATTCTTTCCTTTAGGTTCTCATCTGTAGGGCTGGCCCACCCCCCGTTATCAACATTATTATCATCATAAAAAGTTTTCATGGGGCCATGATCCGCTTGAAATATTATTATTGGAGGTTCTTTGGATTTAGAGATAATCTCATCGGAAAGTTCCTCAACTTTTTTACTAATATAAATCAGTTGATTAAGATACCTTTTCCCCCAATAATTTCCCCCTTTAGCTTTTTCTTCTTGGGTAACGATCTCTCCATTTCTTCCAAATACGTTGGGTGGATGAGGAGTAACTAGGTGGGCAAAAACATAAGTCGGTCCCTCATCATCGGCATAACTACCAATCCTTGATAAAGAACAATGGATTCTTTCTCTGATGCCACTTCCAATTATTAAACTATTAAACCTATTTAATAATGTCGTTTCCAAAAGGAGCCTTGGAAATTCATTAAGGTTGTCGCAGTCTACTTCTAAGTCTGCGTTTTCATTTCCGTCAGTAAGCGTATACCCGGAATTGATATGGACAGTCTTATAACCGAGTCGTTTTAAAACTCTAAGCACTTCGTTATCTCTTATTCTTTTTTTATTATGTATATGCGTATCATTGCTGACGTACTTTTCACTCATAAAATTAATATATTCCATGTTTAAGAAAGATGATAATGACAACCAGGTCAATGCATAATTACTGCGACCTTCATCCACTACGAAAAAACCTTTCTCTTCCAAGCTTTTAGAAAATTCGCTCGAGTTATAATCATATACATCATTTAATGTTGATTCACTGGCAAAACCATCCAGAACAATATAATAGATATCTGGTAAACGATCCTTCTCTTTCAATGAACCCTTGGTTTTCGCTTCCTTCCTTGGATTATCAATCTCTTTATCAGAGTAAATACCGCTGATTTCATTAGACACGATGCTAGTCAACGGAAAGGCTACCAGCACTATTGCAATAATATTTAACATCTTTGTTAAGCTGCCCAAATCTCTTCGCGCTCTTATTAAAAAATATGACGTTAAAATAAATATACTTATCCATAAATAAAATAGGACGTTTGGTCCATCCATAGCCAGTGAATAGATCTTAAAACCCCTCGATGCTTCATAGATATGGCCGAACGAAAAAAACAAAAATATAAATAAAGATACAAATAGAGCGGCCTTTTCAATCTTTTTTACAACTACTCCTATCATTATCGACAAGATAACAAAAGTAAGCACGACTGCAAGCGGAATCAGAGTGTCAGTAAATGGCGTCTGATCAATATTGTTCGAGTAAAGAAATAGGATAGGATAAATAGCAAACAAGAATGGGTGAATTATATTCTGTATTTTAACTTTTACTTTATTCTTCACTGGTAAGCTACAAATCCAACATTTTAAAAAAGATTTCAAGGCAAGTTAGTAGAACAATTATAGCTCATTATTACAATGTAATTAATAGAAAGTCCAAATAATTTGAGATAGTAAAAGATTAAACACTGTTGTAAATTCACAAATTTTTATTGAAGAATCGAACAGAATTCGACGGTTAAGATAGGTCCTAATCTTTCTCCCCTCTTACGGTATCCTTGCTGAGCAGAAAACCCAAAGTAGAGAGCTGAGAAACGAAGAAGCTTTGAAATTGCAATAAATTAATTAAAATGTGCTCGAACTTTTTTCCAAAAGATCATCAAATCAAACTTTTAATGAAATTACCATTACAGCCACATCGTCGTTTAATTCATTACTTGTAAATTCTAATACTTCATCAACAATAAGATTCAATATCTTTTTAGTATCTTTCGTAGTGATTTCACGTATGAAGTCAACCAATCTATCTTCACCAAAAAACTCACTACCTCTTCTGGCTTCGATTAATCCATCTGTATAAAATATTAGAATATCGTCCTTTTTAAGTGTCTCTTCTAGCTCATGATAATTAACTTCCCTTTTAATTCCGATCGGTAAATCAAAGGTTATTAGTTTTTTTACCTCACTTGTTCCTCTTTTTAAAATGACTGGTGGATGGCCCGCGGAAGAATATTTAAGAGTAGAAGTTTTTAAATCCAAGATACCAAAGAATACTGAAACGAAGTTTGATGAGCCATACATTTCGTTAATCAAGGTAGTTGTTTTTTTCAAAATCTTCGAAGGCGAGTCCGAGTCAAATGAATAAGCTCTAATAGTATTTTTTACCCGATCCGTTAAGCTGGAAGCTTTTATACCGAGACCTGATACATCACCAATTATCATGAAAACTCTGTCACGATCCAGTTGATATATGTCATAAAAATCACCGCCTACTCTTGCGGCTTTCGACGCCGAATGATAATCGTAGCTAAACTCAATACCACGTATTTTAGTAGGCATCGTAATTAATGTGTCTTGAAGAGTGTTAGATATATCTTTTTCGATCTCTAAGCGTTGATCTTTCCCGGTTATAATTATTACTCCCAACTGGCCGATTGCTGCGACAATGACGAAGAAAACGATAAAGAAACTTATCATTATAGTTCGAGAAGTAGTAATTAAATTTTTAATTGGAGCAAGAGGCGCGTATATTTCAAAAATATTGATTATCTTTCCCGATTGATTTCGTATAGGTATATATACTTCCAATACATTGATTTTTTCTCCCCCACCTTTCACCTCCGGGTCTCCTCTTAATTCAATTTCTGAAGTGATCTTACCTTTCAAAGCCTCAGCAAAACCTCCCTCCTTCTTTCTTTTTTGGCCTAGTGGTTCATTGGAAGTTGAAGAAAATACTAACGTACCATCTACAGACCAAATATTTATTTCTTGAAAATCGAATTTCTTTTCGGTCTCATCGACAAAGGAACTAATACTTTTCAGTTCATTTCCTGTGACCGGTTCATTGATCGGCTTTCCGTTGGTAGCATTTTTAAAATCGGTTTCGACAATAGCTACCGCTGTTTTTTCAAACGATTCGATAAACAAGTTGGCCACTAAGTTGGAAAAATAGATTGTTGCGGGAATCCCTAACGCAAGAAAAACTATTAAAATAAATAAAACATATCTGTTAAAGATATATCCAAGTATGGATTTTCGCTCTACGCTTTTTTGTCTTACTTCTTTCACATAATAAGAGTTTCCTTTTTAAGCTTTATTAAACTACCGAGTTACGTACGGTCATCCGACATTCTAAGAGTCATAACTTATTATTTATAAAATAAAAATTTTAAAAGAGGAAAATTTTTGAATATTTCTACTAGGTCCAGCGAGCTAGAACAGTAACCCCAGTAAGATCAAAACCGTTGCACCACTAAAGACAAGTGGGCATAACCTGAAGGGCAGAAAATTTATCCTTGCACCGGTAAAGATCGATACAAGCGACAAAGTATTTAAAACAGCTACAATCAGAATAAATACTAGAATTGAGATGATATTTATCGGATAGATAAAGGCAATCGCAATGGTAAGGATGCCAATGAAAATAAGGGCGATACCCTCGATTATCCATTCCATTGTGATTATTAATTTATTGTCCTCGGATATCTCGCTAAAATCTTTCACCACATTTTTTGTCGGTATGAGATGCGATATACCCCAAAGTAGAGGTAAGGCGACACCGATATAAAAACGGGTTATTCAAAGCCATCTCCCTTCAAGTTCAGGCCACTTCTTTCTCATCACCAATAAATTGGAATCCGTTTCCTCCGACTTGTTTTGCCTTTCGCATAGCCGCATCGGCCCTCACCATAAGATACTCCAGATCGCTACTATCCTCCGGGTAGATCGCGATTCCAATACTTGCTGAGACATCGGAAGTGCTTGCCTTTTCTAAATTATAAGGCTCGGATAAAGTCCGGACGATCTCCTTTGCAATATCGATCATTTCATCCTTTTTAGACAAATCGGAAACGACTACAATAAATTCGTCACCCCCGATGCGAGCACCGATATCAGCTTGGCGCAAGCGCCCCTTTATCCGGCCGGCTACTGCTTTTAGCAACAGATCACCTGTGTCATGACCTAACGCATCGTTGACCTGCTTGAATCCGTCAAGATCAAGATATAACATCGCCAACATCTTGTGATCTCTATCAGCTTTTGCAGCGGATTTTTCCAGTAATATTTTAAACAATCTTCTGTTTGGAAGATCGGTAAGCTTATCATGGTAAGCCATGTGCTTGATAGTCTCCTCAGCCGCTTTTCGGTCGGTGATATCGCGAACAATTGCTCCGAAATACAACTCATCTTTTACGTTCCACTTGGCCAATGATAATTCGATGGGAAATTCGCTGCCGTCGCTCCTCAAACCTTCCAGCTCGACTGTTTTTATGTTTAATGGTAACTCTGTCTCGGCAATCGCCTTATTGAATGCTTTTTCATGTGCCGCCCTATAATGCTCGGGCATTATCACCGTTAATTTCTTATCGACTATTTCATTTGAGGGGTAACCAAAAAGCCGCTCCGCCGCCTTGTTCCAATAAGTTATCTCGCCCTTCGAATTAGCCGTGACTATGCCATCAGGTGAGGCACCGGTTAGGGCATCGAACCTTGTTTTTTCAAATTTTCGAAGTACTTCCTCCGCTTCCTTTACCTTGGTAATATCGTTTATTGAGATGATAATCCTCTCAAGCGAGTCCTCAAAACCGGAAACAGCAATAAACTGCAAGAATATTTTGATCTCTTCTCCTGTTAGCGAGAGGTTTACGCCTTCTTCACGAAAAGAAGTCTTGCCATCAGCAAGAGCAACGATCAATCTCTTGAAAATCCCAGATGACTTATCAGAAAAGACATCTTGGAAACTACTTTTAAGTTCTTCCTTATCCTTTGCATGGTAGATCTCTATGGCAGCTTCATTTATATCGACAACCTTTACAAGCGACATGCATTGACGAAGCTCCTTAGGATTCTGATCAAAATAGCCATTGAAATTGTAGATTCCTTTCTTTCTTATTCTGTCAAAATAATTTTTTACATCGGAAAAATCACTTTCCCAGAGAGCGACAGGAGAATCATTGAATAATCCGTAATATCTTTCCTCCCTTTCTAAAAGCTCCCTTTCCATTTCATGATATAGAGTCATATCTCTTAGGATACTTATTACGAAAGTACCTGTATCCATACTTTCCGCCATCGGGCTAAGGCTTACCTCAACAGGGAATTCACTACCATCTTTTCGCCTTGCTGTTAGCCGTAATCCGATTCCCATTGGGCGATTAATGGGGTCTTTAAAATACTTCTCCATCTTAACTTCATGCCCCTGACGATACCTTTCCGGCAGAAGAATATCATGCGACTCTCCGATCAGTTCCTCCCTTGAATAACCAAACATCTCGGTGCCTCTGTAGTTTACATCAATGATCTTTCTCTCATCATTAACAAGTACTATAACGTTTGGCGCGGAGTTAAATACTTCACTATAACGTTGCTCTCTCTTTTTTATTTCAGCTTTGTCTTTCCGATATCTGGAGGCATCACGCACACTGCTTATAACCACATCTTGACCGTTCATCTTAGCCGGACTTAGACTTATCTCAACGGGAAATATGCTCCCATCTTTATTTATTGCACTTAGCTCGAGACCGATTCCCATCGGACGTGTTCTGGGATTTTTAAAATATTCGTTCATATGTTCTTTGTGAGTGGAACGAAATTCCTCCGGCAAAAAAATGTCGTGCGACATGCCTATTAGTTCATCTTTAGCATATCCAAAAAGTTCTTCAGCCTGATCATTTATTATCAAAATGTTTCTGTCTGGATCGACGATTACAATAGCGTCGGGCGCATTTTTAAGTAATTCGAGACTTTGAGCTTCATCTTTTAATCTTGCCATTCTTCCCTTCCAAGTAATTGTCCGCAGCCGATTCCTTTTTTAATTGAGACTCTGTGATATATAACCAGCCTTATATTGCTTTTTACCCGTTTGACATTAATTTATGGTTTCTTGAAGGTTAAGAATAGGAGAGTTATTAAGTATGTATTGTTTAAAGAGGGGATCAAAATTAAACTCATTGTCGATGTTTAAGAAAAGATCGAGCTTTGCCCGCTAGCCGACGAACTTTACCACCATCAAAGCGGCGTCGTCAGCTAGATTGCTTCCAGAAAATCTAAGCACATCATCGACTACCAAGTTAACTAGCGTCTTTGGATTACTTGAATCGGCCCCCTCGATTAACTTTCCAAGCCTTTCATCACTGTAGAGTTCCTTACCTCTTCTTGCCTCAATGATCCCATCAGTATAAAAGATTAAAACATCTTCTATTTCTAGACGTGTTTCTTCTTCCCGGTAATCTATCTCCGGCAATGTTCCGATCGGCATATCGAAAGTACTTAGATATCTATTTTCTTTTCCCATTCTTTTTAATATTACCGGCGGGTGGCCAGCGCTACAATATTTCAAAGTTGAAGAAGTAATATCCAAAACGCAAAAAAATAACGTGATCATCGTTGAAAAATCCGATATCTTGTTCATCAATACATTTGTCTTATCGACTATCTCGGCAGTCGAATCTGATTCAAGGGCATATGCCCTGATAGTATTCCTTACCTCTTGGGCAACGATTGCAGCATGTAAACCGCTCCCTGATACATCACCGATTAAAAAACAGACTTTGTTTCCATCTAACCTAAAGACATCATAGAAATCACCGCCGACACGTGCCTCCTCGGTCGCCGAATGATAATCGAACGACAAAATAACCCCCGGCATTTCTTTTGGAATTATTGTCAATGCATCCTGAAGACTATGGGAAATATTTTTTTCTATCTCGTAACTCTCTTCTTTTCTAGTCAGCATAACGGCGCCTGTTTGGCCTATGATAACTACGACAAAGAAAAGTACGATAAAAAAACCTCCAATTGCTATCCTGGCTTTGGAAACTATTTCTTGAATCGGCTCAAGTGGCGCGTAAATCTCCAAGACATTTGTGATTCTTTTTTCCGATAGATCATGGACCGGAAAATAGATCTCTAGAGTCTCTTTCTTTGCAGTACCACTTTCGAGTTCCTTAGAAGAGAATGATTCTATCTCGGATATCTGTTTATTTTTTAGAGCTCTGGCAAAATCACCTTTTATCTCCCGTCTCTCCCCTACCGGCTCCTTTGGATTTGAGGAATATACTAAAGTGCCATCAACCGACCATACATTGATCTCTTGAAAATCAACATGCATTTTAAGCTCTTTGACAAATAGATCGAAAGTTGACAGTTCTTTTCCAGATAGTGGCTGATCTATCGGTTCCCCCCCAGTTAACGTCTGAAAGGAAGCCCTAACAACAGCTACGCTTGATTCCTCGAATATCTCAATAAAAAGAGTTGTCATCAAGTTGGAAAAATACGTTGTTGCCGGAATACCGATTAGAAGAAAAAACATTAGAGTGAAGAGTACGTATCTGTTAAAAAAGTATTTCAAGACCGGTGACCCGGAAGTCACTCGATCGCTTATATTCTTCATCCGCTACCAGTTCCCTTGTCGTAGCTACAAGACAGCTTGTTTGGTTAAATTCTAAGGCAGTTTACCACACTCTTAATACCGTATTCGACCTTTTTTATCATCGAACATCTTTCAACCAAAAAAGCGCTTGCTAAACATACTAGGTACCGATCAAGAGTTGATTATGAGAATTTTTCTAAGATGACCCAACATCCGAATCGATTTCCGGAAAAGGATTCTGCCATTGCCAACCAGTCTTTTTTAGCTCCCTATACCTCTCCAGGCGCCTGATCGTTATCTCCGCGAAAATGGGGTCTAAATCAAAGGTAAAAATCTTTCTATTTTTTTTCTCTCCGGCTATCAACGTGCTGCCGGAATGAGCGAAACAATCTATAACAATGTCTCCCTCTTTGCTGCTCGAATCTATTATCCTCTCGATCGCTTTAAGTGGTTTTTGCGCGTAACACCCCGGAACGTTCTCTTCCATCCGGTAGAAAACTTGCTGGATATCAACCCAAACGTTTCCCGGTCGAATCGTATCGGACTTACTGCGCTCCAAATTCTCTGTCCGTTTACCATCTACTGTCTTATAGTAGCCTTTTAAGACTTTAGGGATATCAGTATATGTTACTTTAAAATCAGGTTTTCCTTTTGTGTAGTAGAGGAGCTCCTGTCTTGCCCACATCCAATTTTTCTGACTTCCATAACCCCGCTGATTTCTAAGAGTTATAAAGCTTCTAGGCTTCAGAGTGTCAAATTCCCTCATCATTACAATAAAGTCGGGGAAAGGTTGGAGGCCATCGTTTTGATCGGCGCCCAGCCAGACGTAGAAATGAGCATCATCTTGTAGATGATGAATGATATTAGATACCCAGCTTCTTGAAAAACCAAGATAATCTTTTAAGCTGATTTTAAATAAATTGTCTGTAGCGCTTCTGCCGACCTTAAGATTATAAGGAGGATCATTTACGACAAGAGCTGCCAACTCGCCCCCCATTATTTTATCAAGATCGTCATGTCTCGTCGCATCTAGAACGCCGACTCTATGTCCACGCAGTTCATCCTCCCATATTTCGCCGCTTCTTAGCCGGCAAAATGGCAGCAATCTGTCCCTTAATTCGCTATTCAGATCAAGGCGCTGCAATCTTTCCTTAGCATCCCCAACGTTTTTCTTCTCCATTTTTTGATCTCACCTTAGTCGGCTCGAATTTTTTTCTGCCATAGTAACAAAGTTTTTTGACACTCTAAACATCCCTGCCGCAAGCTTCGCAGTATCTCTCGCCTTCTTTTAAAGGGTGGCCGCACTGAATACAAAAACCGCTAGGGCTTTCACCTTTAACCTTTACATGATCACTGACTTTAAAACCCTTTCCAAACCGCATTCTCGAAGCCGATCTTAACCTTTTAGCCATTAAAAGTACCGCCAGCGCGAGGACTATCAAAACAATAATGACACCGATCAGGAACAAGGGCCTATCGACTCTAGAGTCGGTAAAATTAGAGGCCGCCCCCAATTGTATGTCGACCGACGGCTTCGTATCAGGCTTATTATATGAAACGTCGAAATTGATGGTAGCATTGGGTTCAATGTCTTTAACGGTATAATTATAGTAATCAAAACTTCTGTTAGACTGCGCCCTTCTCGATGTAATATTTGAAGAGGGCGGATCGATAGTAAAATCAGTTGCTTCAAGAGGCTTTTGTATCTCGACTCTTAGGGTATCTATGGCTACCGGAGCTTGAAGTGGAAAACTATACTTTCTTTCCGTGCTTGTCCCAGTAGAAAAATTGTAGAATTCGAATTGAAAATCAAGGCTATCTACTTTATAAACAAGCTCATCAAGATCACCCACCGGCTGTAGTTTATATGATTTGGTAATAAGCCGCCCGCTCAGATCAACTGATGTGGCCGCTAATATTTCCGATCCCTTAGGTATGGGAAATTTGATCTCAATGGGGAGCTTAGTATCATCAGGGAGCCTGCCTCTATATATAACCAGAACTGATTTTCGCGGATCCTTATGATCATATTCCGGCCAAAAAGATACTTGTAAACTGTCTAGACTTGTGACCTTGCTCACTCCGAAAACCATTGAAGGAGATAAAAACAGAACGACGGACGCGACCAATATAGTCCGGATCATCATATTGATAATTTTAGACAAAGATAAGCCTTTCACGATACGAATAAATTTACCACCAACCGGTAGAGTATTCTAGATAGGAAGTTGAAAGTATCTTTGGAGAGGCGCTACCAATGCCGTCCACCGGCCACTTACCAAAAGTCCCCCGACAACGACTAATGTCGCCCCGCTTAGCCTATGGATAACGCTTGAGTTTCTCTTGAACCAATCAAGAGTGTGGGTAAGACGCGAAAATAAGAGTCCGCTTATAATAAATGGAACGCCCAGACCAAAAGAGTAGACAAGAAGTAATGATGCGCCTTGTCCCGGAGCGTTAAGAGCTAACATATATATAGATGCAAGTATCGGTCCAATGCAGGGAGTCCAGCCGACCGCAAAAGCCATCCCCAAAGGAAAAGCACTAAAAGCGCCGAGCCTTCTGTTCTTTGGCATAAACCTTACCTCGCGGTAGAGAAAGGGGATCTTTACAACTCCTATCATAAAGAAACCCATGGCGATTATTATTACCCCTCCTACCTGCTCCGTCAGTGCTTTATTGTCTTGCAGAAACGTACCTGCCAACCCGAAAGCAGAGCCAAGGAGAGAAAAGATCAGGGAAAAGCCCAGGACAAAAAAGATCGTAGTAAGAAACATCTTTTGCCCTTCAACATTTTTTCCTTCTCGTATCTCTTGAACGGAAGAGCCGGAAATAAACGATAAATAACCGGGAAGAAGTGGCAGAACGCATGGGGATAAGAACGAGATCATTCCCGCTACAAAAGCTATCGGATATAATGCTACGCTACTTATCTTTTCACCACTCCTTAAAGGATCTTTTCTATTCTACTTACTAGGCCCGCCTCGTCGACCGGCCCTATTACATGGTCGACGATATTTCCATCTTTATCGACCCAAAATGTCTCAGGTATTCCTGTTATCTTATAACTTCCGGCGATATTGCTGGTGTCCATACCATTATCATAAGTAATGCCAAACTCATTTAAAAAATCCTTGGCATTATTCTCCTGGTCATTAACAGCCACACCGATAAATCGGACTTTGCCATCATACTCTTTTCCGATCTTAGCTAAGGTGCCGCCCTCAGTCCTACACGGACCGCACCAAGATGCCCAAAAATTAATGACGGCTCCTTTTTCACCTTTGAGATCGCTTAGCTTCACTTTTTCTCCAGAGAAAAACTCCAATTCAAAGTCTGGTGCAGGTCTTTTTGTAAAAGTGGTATTTGTCACATTAAGAGGGGAGATACCTGAGTCACCATCGAATGATAAAAGAGCTATTGCTACAACACCGATGAATACCCAGATGCCTAGTATTAAAAAAAGAAAATATTTGCTATTTCTTGACAAATTACCTCCCTACTAACCAGGCGCAATACCAGAAATCAACAAATCGTCTTTTCCTTATGTCATTTTTGATATGCCTGCCTGAACAATCATAATTATCCAATTATTTATTTGAGTTGTCAAATATATGAAAAGCCAAAATCATTTCAGATAACAACTGAGCATAAAGTTATCGCAAGTATTCTCCGATAATAAGCTGATAGCTTACAAAGCCTGAAAAGGAGAGATTTTCTTGCACGATTATACTGCTCAACGAAGAGATAGCGTCGAAGAGATTCAAATTATCGATGAATCTCTCTTCCATTGCCTGTTTGATAATGCGTTTGAAGGGATCCTTATCCACAAAAACGGTATTGTCCTCGATGTAAATGAACCATTCGCCTCGATGTTTGGATATGAAAAGGCAGAACTTGTCGGCAAAAATAGTTACGACCTAATATCCATGGAATCAGTCGATGACGTCAAGAAAAAAGTAGTTTATAAGAGTGAAGATAATTACGAAGCGATCGGACTGAAAAAAGACGGCACTACTTTTGAGATCGAAATAAACGGAAAAGAGCAGACTCTTGACGGAATAGACGTACGAGTATCCACAGTAAGAAATATAAGCATTGAAAAAGAACTTCAAAAAAACGAAAAGAGATTCAGATCAATTGTCGATACAGCTACCGATGCAATTTTTATGATGAAAAGCGATGGTTCTATCGCCTCGATAAACCCGGCGGCGGAACATCTATTCGGTTACTGCTCAGATGAGATACTGGGACTCGATATAAAGATCTTGATGCCTAAGCGCTACCACGAAGCGCATACCAAAGGTGTCGAGAGGTTTATTGATACGAGAGAACCTTTTGTCGTGGGCTCGACCATTGAACTTGATGGATTAAAAAAAGATGGCACCGAATTTCCGATCGAGCTATCGCTGGCCTTCTTCGAAACAGGAAAAGACCTCTATTTTACCGGAATAATAAGAGATATTAGCGAAAGAAAAATAGCAGAAGATAAGATCAAAGAGAGCGAGAACAGGTATCGGATCTTGGCTGAATCAGCTGAAGACGACATTTTTATTATCACAAAAGACATGAGGATTAGATATGTAAATCCATGTGCTGCAAAAAAATTCAATGTTAGCCCTGAGAGTCTAGTCGGTAAGGAGATAACCAAAATTTTTCCTGAACAGGCAGCTGTCCACATGATCACAAATATTGAACAAGTCTTTCAAGAGGGCCGATCGATTTCAATTGAAAATAGTTTTCCATTCCCGGGAAGAGAGGTTTGGTTAAATACCCGCCTTCTTCCTTTAAAAGAGGACGATGAAAACATAACGGCGGTAATGGGTGTCTCAAGAGATATTACGGCCAGAAAAAAAACGGAAGAAGCGCTTTGGGTAAGTGAACAACAATACCGGACGCTAGTCGAATCGACATCGGAATGTATCTGCAAACTAGACCTTGATGGTACATTCAAATATATGAGCCCGGCGGGCCTTACCTCGCATGGCATGAAAGCTGTCGATGAAGTCATCGGAAAACACTGCCAAGAACTTGCGGAACCCCAATACCATGATCTTTTGTCAGAAACACTGGCAAACGCAAAAGATGGCCAGATTCAGAAATTTCAATATGAGAGCGAGACTATAGATGGGGTCAAATGGTTTGAGAGTGTCCTGACACCGCAAAAAGATAATCTTGGAAACGTTGTAAGTATCATCCGCATATCTAGAGATATTACAGACAGAGTGTCCGCCGAAAAAAAGATAAGAGAAAGCTGGAATAAATTACAGAAGACTTTAGAAGATACAGTAGCCGCCCTATCATCGACTGCCGGGCTGAGAGATCCTTACACGGCCAGCCATCAACAACGCGTAGCTAAACTTGCTAGCGCCATAGCCACACAGCTGGGTCTAGCAAAAGAATCCGTAAAGGGGATAAGGGTAGCCAGTACGCTTCATGACATCGGAAAGATCTATGTACCGGCTGAGATCCTCAGCAAACCGGGAAAATTAAACGAGTTTGAATTTAAAATAATCGAATCTCACGCTCAAGCCAGCCATGACATCTTAAAAGATATCGATTTTCCCTGGCCGATAGCAAAAACTGTCCTCCAACACCATGAGAGATTAAACGGTTCCGGCTACCCTAATAAACTGTCATCTGATGAGATCTTAATAGAGGCAAAGATATTAGCCGTAGCCGATGTAGTGGAGGCTATGTCCTCAAGAAGGCCATACAGGTCTGGTTTGGGTATTGATAAAGCGCTAGCAGAGATATCCGACAACAAGGGTAGCTTGTACGATGACGAAGTGGCTAGTACCTGCATCTCTCTTTTTACAAATGGAGATTTTGATTTTAGGGGCTCCAGCCTCTAGAAATAATTCTTGCTAAAATCGCGTAGACGGTTCAAACTTTTTTCCTTCCCGAGCAACCATAGAGATTCAAATAAGGGCGGGCTTATCGACCTCCCGCAGATAGCGACCCGGATCGGCTGAAAAAGTTTGCGCGGTTTTATTTCAAGTTCATCGGAGACTTTTCTAAGTTCTTCTTCTATTGACTCTGTTTTCCACTCGGATATATTTTCTAACTTATTTATAACTTCTCTGAATGATGAAATGACAGCTGTGTCTTTCCTTGATTTTTCTACCGCTGAATTATCGTAAACAATAGAGTCGAGAAAGAAAAAATCGGTAAGCTTACCAACTTGATCCAAGGTATCCATTCTCTCCTGGCACAACTTAGCGATCTCTAAAATCATCTCATCTCCATAATCATCAATATTATCGATCCCAGCTTTCTTCCAAAAGTAGATGAGCCCCTTAGTCAGCTCTGCCAGAGGTAGCTTGCGAATGTAATTTGCATTCATCCAGACAAGCTTCTCTTCATCAAAAACAGCAGCCGATTTACTCACCCTTTTTATATCAAAAACATTTTCTAATTCGGCTTTTGAAAAAAATGTCGTCTTATCATCCATAGACCATCCGAGCAGTGCAAGGTAGTTGATCATCGCTTCCGAAAGAAATCCTCTCTCCCTGAAAGACTCTATACTGGTAGCCCCATGTCTTTTGGAAAGAAGAGCCTTATCCGGTCCCTGAATAAGTGGGAGGTGAGCAAAGACAGGTATGTTTTCGCCGAGAGCTCTATAGATTTGGATCTGCTTTGGAGTATTGGATAAATGGTCTTCCCCCCTGATAATATGGGATATCCCAAGCGCCGCGTCATCAATAGCAACCACAAGATTGTAGGTTGCCGTACCATCGGATCTCATTATCACAAGATCATCTAGCTCGTCATTTTTAAATGAAACTTCGCCCCTAATGAGATCCTCAAAAACGGTAACACCCTCGTTTGGACTCTTGAAGCGAACAACCGGCTTTCGTCCTTCGTTTAGCAAATGTTCGACATCTTTACTTGAAAGATCGCGGCAACGCCCATCATAACCGGTGGCCAAACCTTTCGAGATCGCCGTCTGACGCCTATCCTCCAGCTCTTGGGGTAAACAATAACACCGGTAAGCCTTGTTTTCGGCTATCAACTTTTCTACTGTCACCTTGTAAATATCGCTTCGCTCACTCTGCCTGATCGGTCCGTCGTCCCAATCGAGCCCCAACCATGAAAGCGAGGATAACATTGCCTCTTCGGCCTCTTTCGTCGATCTCTTTCTATCGGTATCCTCTATCCTTAAAACAAATGAACCTTTCATCTTTTTAGCAAACAACCAATTAAACAAAGCGGTCCTTGCGCCGCCGACATGAAGATGGCCGGTCGGGCTTGGAGCGAACCTGACTTTAATGATGTTCTTAGAATGAATCATAATTTATAACCTTTTTACTTACCATTTAGACTTCTTTAGCGGATGATATCGTATATTAAAGGTTCTTTCATCGGCGAATCAACTATCTCGATACCCTTATCGATATATGAAAATGCCAGATCGATATCTCCACCACTGTGGACGATCTCTATCAAATCTTCCCCAGCACCGACCTCGTCCCCTGCTTTTTTTAGTAAGTTTAGCCCGGCGCCCGGTCGATACTCTCCATGTTCATCCATGCTTAGAACTCTATAAGCATGGCCTAAATATTCGACGTCTTTAAATCTTAAATATCCAGCTTGCCCTTTATAGAAAATCTTCTTGTCTATGCCCATAGGAAGAAGACTGTTATCTTCCACTACTCTATCATCTCCACCTTGTGCGATTATGATCTCCCTGAACTTCCTAAGTCCGCCTCCATCATCTAATTTTTTACTGAGAATGCCCTTTGCTTCGTCGATACTTCTCGCGCCACCGGCAAGTATCAACATCAAAGAGCCGACGACTAGCGTTAACTCTCTTACATCGACCGGTCCTTTTCCCTTTAAAGTCTCTATCGCCTCAGCTACCTCATTTGAATCTCCGATCGCTTTTCCAAGAGGTTCATCCATGTTGGTAAGGATAGCGGTTGCGCCGATCCCTGTTGCTTTGGCGATCTCGATCATCGTTTCCGCCAGCTTTACAGCATCACTTAGGTCTTTCATAAAAGCACCGCTACCGACTTTTATATCTAAGACGATCCCATCCGAGCCCGCCGCTAACTTTTTACTCATTATACTGGATGCTATAAGAGGGATCGATGAGACAGTGTCGGTCCGATCCCGAAGTGCATATATCTTGCCATCGGCAGGAGTAAAATCCCTAGATTGTCCGGCTATCACTGCACCGACCGCTTTCAACTGGTACTTAAACTGTTCTATAGTCAGTACAGTAGTAAAACCCGGTATCGCCTGTAATTTGTCGATCGTCCCTCCAGTATGACCAAGGGCATGGCCAGAGAGTTTCGGCACTTTTACACCGGTCGCTGCTAGAAGGGGCACAACTATGAGGCTTAATTTATCGCCGACTCCCCCCGTTGAGTGCTTATCGATTTTAAATCCTTCGATGTCCGATAAGTCCAACACTTTGCCTGTCTCTAACATCGATCGGGTAAGTGCAATCGTCTCATCGGATTCAAGATCATTTAAATAAACCGCCCTCAAAAAAGCGGACATCTCGTTATCGTCAATGTCTTCGCCGAGATAGCCTTCAACCATAAAATTTATTTCTTCAAAGGAAAGAGTTTGGCCATCATTCTTCTTTGAAATAATATCCATTGCTCGCATGAAGATAGGTTAGAGGCTTTAGTCGCTGGAATCAAGGTGTCATATCTAGTAATTGGGGCCGTTAATCAAACTTACGGAGCTAACCACTTCTTTTTGGTAGGGTTATTGTCTTCCTCTCTCTTTCTCGTCTTCTTGGCCCTCTTTCCAAGAAGTCCGTTCCTAGTCTTTTCAAATTCTTCAGTCTTTATATCTCCCTTTGCGTAGCGCTCTTTCAATATTCTAAGGGCAGCCATAGAGTCTTCCCTTCCTTGTTCACTTGCGACTTCTTCGTCTCTTAAGGAAATCCTTCTAATAACAAAAAAAACACCCAGGTAGATTACGATGATCCAGAAAGCCGGGACCAGCATCGAAGCGAAGGTGTCTCTTATAAATATTGATGTCATTCTATAGTATCCATATCTCTTATTTTTTTAAGCTACTAAAGTTTTTTGATCAGATCCATTCCTCGATCTTATCGCTATCGATATTTTGGATGGGTTTCTTCTTATAAAACTCAGATTCCCTTTCATCTAGACCGACTTGACATCCTCCTAACGCTACGGATGCGGCAATTAAGAGAACTAAAATCCTCGCTTTATTTTTTTTCAATTCCCCTCCGCCACTCAATAACTACTATTATTGGCTTTTCCTTTGATATTTAATCCGAAAGCAAAATATTTTTATATTTGAGATCGATGCGTTAAAGCGGGAAAAGAAGTAAAAAAATGAGTCTATTTATTAAGAGGGTTATCTATCGGTTTTTAATGTGTCGACGATCTTCTTGCCCATCTCGGTAGTGGATAACCGGGTGGCGCCATCTTCCATAATATCCGCCGTACGAAAACGATTATTTAGGACTTCCTCGATCGCGTTGTCGATCCTATCCGCTTCATCCATAAGATCAAACGAATACCGAAGCATCAGAGAGACTGACATGATCGTAGCTAACGGATTAGCTTGGTTTTGCCCGGCAATATCCGGGGCGCTTCCATGGGAGGGCTCATAAAGAGAAACTCCCGATGATCCAAGAGATGCTGAAGCCAGCATTCCTAACGATCCGGTAAGCATAGATGCCTCATCGCTTAAGATATCTCCAAACATGTTCCCGGTGGCGATGACATCGAATTGGGCGGGGTTTCTGATGAGTTGCATTGCACAGTTATCGACCAACATGTGGTTTAATTCTATATCCTTATAATCTTCGTGGACTTTTACGGCTGCCTCTCTCCACAACCTCGATGATTCTAAAACGTTAGCTTTATCGACAGAGTGGACTTTTTTTCCTCTTTTTCTTGCTAGATCAAATCCGATCCTTAGCAACCGTTCAATCTCAGAAAAAGTATAATCACAAGTATCAAAAGCCCTGTCGCCGATTCTTTTTCTCTCTCCAAAATAGATGCCGCCCGTAAGTTCGCGAACGACCATCACATCGACTCCGCGTAAATATTCAGGCTTTAACGTCGATGAATCTATTAAAGCATCAAATATCTTAACCGGCCTAAGATTGGCAAAAAGTTCTAACTCCTTTCGGATACCGAGAAGTCCTTGCTCGGGCCTGACCCCGCCAGGGTCGGTATTGTCCCATTTAGGACCGCCGACAGCCCCAAGAAGTACAGCGTCACTGCCTCTACACAGTTCGACAGTCTCTTTTGGTAGTGCTATTCCCGTCTCATCTATGGCTATCCCACCGATCAAAGCCTCTTCGACTTCATACTGAAAAGACGAGGATATCTCGCTTATTGCGTCAAGCACATTTAGTGCTTCCCTTATTATCTCAGGACCTATTCCGTCTCCGGCAAGTAAGGCAATCTTATACATCCCTATTTTCCACCCTCTTCTTCGTGTAACCTATCAGTCCGTCTTCATTGATGATCTCCATAATAAAAGAGGGAAACGGCTTTGCCTGCCAGGTAATGCCCGTGCTTAGATTTTCGATCTTGCCTTTCTCCGTATCTATCCTCACATCGTCTCCATCAGAAATACCGTCAACGGCTTCCGCGCATTCAAGTATGGGAAGAGCGGTGTTAATGGCATTTCGATAAAAAATGCGGGCAAATGATTTTGCTAAGACACAGGAGATCCCGGCCCCCTTGATGGCAATGGGAGCATGTTCTCTTGATGAGCCGCAACCAAAGTTTTCCTCGGCAACGATTATATCTCCCTTTTCTATATCATCGGCGAAATTTGGTGAGATTGGCTCCATGCAATGCTTTGCTAACTCTTTAGGATCGAAGGTTACCAGATAGGTAGCGGGAATTATTATGTCGGTATCGATGTCTCTACCAAATTTATGCGACCTTCCATTAAAAATCATCTTTACTCTCTTTCTACAAGTCCGCCGGACCTGATATTTTTCCAGTTATTGCTGAAGCCGCAGCAACCGCCGGTCCCGAAAGATATACCTCGCTGTCCGTATGGCCCATTCGGCCCCTAAAATTTCTATTTGTCGTTGCTACACATCTCTCTTTGGCTGCAAGGATTCCCATATGCCCTCCAAGGCAGGGGCCACAAGTCGGCGTCGATACGGCTACTCCCGCCTCTATAAATATATCGATTATCCCTTCGCTCATCGCTTGTCGGTAGATTTTTTGTGTGGCCGGGATAACGATCACTCTTAAGTTTTTTTCAACTTTTTTTCCATCCAATATCTTTGCCGCTTCGCGCAGATCTTCAATGCGGCCGTTGGTGCAAGAGCCGATGACCACTTGATCGATCGAGATATTGCCTACTTCCGATATTCCTTTAGTATTAGAGGGAAGATGCGGAAAAGCGACCTGTAATTCTATATCTTCGGCCTTGTAATTATGAACATCCGCGTATTCTGCATCCGGATCGCTATAATATTCCACATAAGCTCTATCAATTCGGCCATCTTCATACTCCCTCGTTCTATCATCGACGGCGATAATACCATTCTTGCCACCGGCCTCGATAGCCATATTACAGATCGAGAAGCGGCTATCCATAGATAGGCCCTCAATAGTATCTCCGGTAAACTCCATCGCTTTGTAAAGAGCTCCGTCGACACCGATCTTTCCGATAATATACAATATTATATCTTTACCGCTTACCCACTCTTTTCTCTTACCATCTATGTTGAATTTTATTGATTGTGGTACCTTTAACCAGGTATCCCCTGTAGCAAAAGCTGCCGCGAGATCGGTCGAGCCCATGCCTGTCGAAAAAGCTCCAAGAGCCCCGTATGTACAGGTATGACTATCAGCGCCAATGACCAGGTCTCCTGGTATGACAAGCCCTTTTTCGGGAAGAAGGACGTGCTCAATCCCCATCTGTCCGACTTCAAAGTAGTTCTCCACTTCCCTGTCTCTTGCGAATTCCCTTACATACTTGCATTGCTCGGCCGAATCGACATCGCGATTTGGCGCGAAATGATCCGGAACCAAGACAACTTTTTTCTTATCGAAGACTCCTTCGACTCCGATTTTTTCAAATTCCTTGATCGCCCCCGGCGCCGTAATATCGTTGGCCAAGGCAAGATCGATATCGACCATGACTAGCTCGCCCGGACTTACCCTATCCAGACCTGCGTGGGCAGCTATTATTTTTTCCGTGATCGTCATCATTTTATAATCCTTTATTAGCGGGTGATGCGTCTTGTAAAAAAGTCTAGATTACGAAGCAGCGATTCCTTTAGCTGCGGCAATCTACTGAAAGTAGACAAAGCAAGCTCTGTAGCTACGCCAACTGCTCTTACGCTTTTACCACTTCTACCTGACCAACGACTTATTTATCGCGTTAAGGTAGGCTCTAGCACTCGCTTCGATGATATCTGTAGAAACACCCCGGCCCAATACTTCTTTACCTTCAATTTCCAAAGTTATGCTTACATCTCCTTGAGCATCCAGTCCACCCGTGATCGAGCTGACGTTATATGAAAGCAATTTACTACTTACACCCGTAGCTTCAGAGATAGCATTGCAAATGGCGTCAACCGGACCATCTCCATTGGCCTTACTTTCGATTTTTTCATCGTCCTTGGAAAGGGTTATTTCGGCCATCGGTGTCGAATCGGTAGCGGACTGTATCTTCATGAAATCAAGAGAATACGTCTCTTCCAAAGTCCTAACTTCCTCGGCCGCCAGCGCATCGAGATCATCACTGGTTATTTCCGCTTTTTTATCAGCGAGTTCTTTAAATCTTTTAAAAGAGTGCTCCAATTCTTCCTCGCTCAGATTGTGTCCCATCTCTTCTAATTGCTTACGAAAAGCGTGGCGGCCAGAGGTCTTGCCAAGAATCAGTTTATTCTCACTTAAACCGATTTCTTTAGGGTCGATTATTTCGTAAGTCGTCCTCTCCTTTATTACGCCATCCTGATGGATGCCCGATGAATGGGCAAAGGCGTTTCGTCCGACTATTGATTTATTGTTCTGAACCGAATAACCGGTAAGTTTACTAACCAACCTGCTAGTCCTCGTAATCTCTTTTGAGTTGATATTTGTGCTTTTGTTTATAAGGGCACCCCTTACCTTTAGCGCCATCACCAATTCTTCGATCGCCGTATTGCCAGCTCGCTCTCCGAGTCCATTGATGGCTCCCTCCACCTGAGTCGCACCGTTTTCTACTGCCGCTAAAGAGTTGGCCACGGCAAGGCCAAGGTCGTTATGGCAGTGGACGCTTAAGACGACATCTTTAAGCGACGGAACCGATTCAAGGAGTCTCTTTATCAGATTTCCAAATTCCGATGGCAAAGAATAGCCTACTGTGTCGGGGACATTGATCACGGTCGCACCGGCATCGATGGTCTCTTTTATTATGCGAGCCAGAAAATCGAAGTCTGCTCGTGTGGCGTCCATCGGCGAAAACTCAACATCATCACAATAACTCTTTGAGAGCTTGACAGCATCGACAGCCATCTCGGTGACCTCGTCATAAGATTTCTTAAGCTGGTATTTTACTTGAGTTTCTGAAGTCATGATAAATGTGTGGATACGAGGCTTTTTAGCAACACCTAGCGCTTTAGCAGCCTCTTCGATATCGCCTGAGACCGCCCTTGCCAAAGCTGCCACAGTCGGCCCTTCGACCTTTGACGAGATCTCCTTTACCGCCTCAAAATCTCCCTTTGAGGTAATGGGAAACCCGGCTTCGATGACATCAACCCCCAACCGTGAAAGTTGCTCGGCTATTTCAAGCTTCTCCCTGGTATTTAAACTTATCCCCGGGGACTGTTCACCGTCTCTTAAGGTAGTATCAAATATTAATATCTTGTCTTTATCCATCTTGTTCACCAGATCGTAAGGTTTGATTAATGGTCGGTTTAAAGCACAATCGAATGAGCGTAATCTAAGCCGGCTTGGTCTTTTATCTCCTCTAAGATATTGTCAGGGATAGCAACATCAACATTTACTCCCATTACTGCCTGCCCTTTTATCTTTTTACGACCAACCTGCATGCTAGCTATATTGATTTCTTCTCTTCCCAGGATCGTGCCGACCAGGCCGATCATTCCCGGCTTATCGGTATACCTGAAAAAAGCCATATATTTAGACGGTCCCATATCGATGTCATAATCGTACATCTTTACAAACCGTGGTTCGTTCAATTTTCCGATCAAAGTACCGGCGACCATCACTTCTTGGCCATCAGAGACGCTTTTTACAGTGATAAGGTTCACGTAGTCTTTTAAGGGACCGACTTTCGTCTCCTTAATAGAGATGCCCCTCTCCTCGGCAAAAAGATCGGCGTTAACATAATTCACCGGCTCGTCGACGATCGATTCAAATAAACCTTTTAAAACAGCTATCTTTAGTAGCTTGCTGTCCATCTCGGCAATATGGCCAGCGTACTCTATCTCCAAAGAATCCAATCGCCCTTCGACGATCTGGATTATCGCTTTGCCAAGTTGTTCACAGAGCGGTAGGTAAGGTTTAAAAGTCTCCATCACCTCTATTGCAACCGGTGTGATGTTTATAGCGTTGCTGACAAACTCACCTGCTAACGCAGCTGCTACCTGCTCGGCTATCATAGTTCCGGCTTTATCCTGTGCTTCAGTCGTTGAAGCGCCAAGATGCGGCGTGACTACGACCTCGTCTAACTCAAAGTATGGACTATCGGTGCAAGGTTCTTTTTCAAACACATCAATAGACACCCCGGCTACTTTCTTATTTTTAATAGCTTCGATCAGATCGGGTTCGTTGAAAATACCGCCACGTGCCGCATTCACCAGCCGCACGCCGTCTTTCATAAGTTGGAACTCTTTCTTGCCGAGCATGCCGATCGTCTCATCGGTCTTTGGAAGATGTACTGTAATAAAATCCGATTTCTTTAGAACATCGTCAAAGTCACCCTGATCGACTCCGAGTTGAGCGTATCTTTCTTTTGAGACATACGGATCATATCCGATTACTTTCATGCCTAGCCCTTTAGCCAAATTAGCGACAAGCGTTCCGATCCTGCCCATTCCAAAGACTCCAAGCACTTTTCCGTTTACCTCTATGCCTTTAAACTTGGTCCTTTCCCACTTGCCGCCTTTTAGAGAAGCGTTAGCAAGGGGTATTTCACGGCTCTGAGCTAGCAAAAGAGCGATCGTATGCTCGGCCGCGGATATAATATTGCTCTGGGGGGCGTTTGCCACGATAATACCTTTTTTAGTCGCCGCTTCCACATCGATATTGTCAACGCCAATGCCAGCTCTTCCGATCACTTTTAAATTGCCATGATCTTCCAAGATATCAGCAGTTACTTTCGTTGCACTTCTTACGATCAGAGCATCGTACTTACCGATCTCTTTTTTTAATTCTTCATCACTCATATCTATACGGACATCGACGTCGTAGTCTTTCTTCAACAACTCGATTCCAGAATCAGCTATTTTTTCTTTGACCAAAACTTTGATGGTATCTCCCTTCTTCTCTACTTATTTAAAAAAGTCTCCTCGGCAGCTCTTACCCCGCTGCCGGGTTCAAAATCGTAGCCCAACTCCACAAGGGTCATTTCTAAACCGGCGAGAGTCGTCAAAATATCAAATCTATCAAAATATCCAAGATGTCCTATCCTAAAAACCTTGCCCGAGAGCCTATCCTGGCCTCCGGCAATAGTGATCCCTTGTTCCTCTTTCATCTTTTTGACAAGCGCCTTTCCATCAATTCCGTCGGGTACCCATGCCGGCGTAACCGCGCTTCCCCTTCCATTCGACGGAGCAAACAACTTTATCCCCATCGACTCAAGTCCGCGCCTAGTAGCTTCGGCTAACATAGAATGCCTTTCTATCATGCCTTCAAGGCCTTCATCTCGCATCATCTTTAATGCTTCGCTTAAACCGACAATAAGCGATACCGAAGGTGTAAATGGGGTCGTCGGCTGGGCTTTATTTATAGAGTCGATAGCTTTCTTATAACTAAAATAAAATTTAGGTAGACTCGACCGGTTTGCTGCTTCCCAAGCTTTATCACTAATAGAGACAGCTGCCAGCCCCGGGGGTAGCATGAGCCCTTTTTGCGAACCTGTCATCACTACATCCAAGCCCCACTCATCAGTCTTAAGATCGACCGCCCCGATACCGGTTATCGAGTCGACTACCAGTATCGCCTGGTGATTTTTAACGATCTCGCCGATAGCCTTTACGTCATTTAGAACACCGGTGGAAGTCTCGCTTTGAGTTACAAATACACCTTTGATCCCGGCGTCTTTAGCCAGCTCATCTCCAACATCTTTGGGGTCGACTACCGTATCCCACTCGTACTCTAATTTTTTGACTTCAAGGCCGTAAGCCTCGGCTATCTGGATAAACCTGTCGCCAAATTTACCGTTGCTTGTAACGATGACCTTGTCACCCGCGGAGAAGAGATTAGAGACCGCCGACTCCATCGCTCCCGTTCCAGATGAAGCAAAGACCGCTACATCGTTCTTAGTCTGAAATACATACTTTAAGTCCTCGACAACCTGGGCCAAAATATTGCTGAACTCATCTGTCCTGTGATGTATCATCGGTCTGGCCTGAGCTAAAAGGACCTCCGAGGGGACAGGCGTAGGCCCCGGCGTCATTAGATAACGTTTACGCAACTCTTCTACTCCTTAAAATAAATTGCTTACTTATTCTCTATCCAACTCATCATCGATCGGAGTTTCTTTCCGACCTGTTCTATCTGGTGTTCTGCTTGGTTATTTTTTATAGCGTTGTATACCGGCCGGTTGGCCATATTCTCTAATATCCACTCGCGGGCAAAATGACCGGATTGGATCTCTGCCAATATTTTTTTCATCTCTTTTCTTGTCTCATCCGTAATGATCCTAGAACCTCTTGTCAGATCGCCATATTCGGCCGTCCCACTTATCGAGTGTCTCATTCCCGAAATACCTTTTTCATAAATGAGATCGACTATCAGTTTGACTTCGTGCAGGCATTCAAAATAAGCGATCTCGGGTTGATAACCTGCGTTCACCAGTGTTTCAAAACCAGAGCGGATCAGTTCGGACAGTCCGCCGCAAAGTACCACCTGTTCTCCAAAAAGATCTGTCTCTGTCTCTTCGGGAAAGGTCGTCTCTATCACGCCCGCTTTTGCCGAGCCGATGCCATCTGCATAAGCAAGTCCAAGAGCTTTCGCATTTCCAGTGGCATCTTGATATACGGCGATAAGAGCCGGCACTCCTCCGCCCTCTCTATAGACCCTCCTGACTAAGTGGCCGGGACCCTTAGGGGCTATCATCAGAACATCTACATCTTCGTTTGGTACGATCTGCCCGAAATGAATATTAAAGCCATGGGCAAAAAGAAGAGCGTTGCCCGCCTTTAAGTTCTGCTCGATCTCGTTCTTATATACATCTCTTTGATCCTCATCCGGCACTAATATCATTATAATATCTGCTATAGAAGCAGCACCCGATGTCGTGTGTACTTTTAATCCATCCTCTTCGGCGATCCTCCACGAAGAGCTTCCCTTTCTTAAGCCGACGATAACGTCGTGACCGCTTTCCTTTAGGTTAAGAGCGTGGGCATGCCCCTGGCTGCCGTAACCTATTACGGCTATCTTCTTTCCCTTCAATATTTTTTTATCCGAATCTTTCTCATAGTAGACTTGTGCCAACTTGGCCTCCCTTAAATAGGTCCGTTCGATTCAATAGGTTGATAGATTTTTTACTCTTTTTGCCCTCGGGATAAAGCGATCCTACCGGTTCTGACGAACTCGACTATACCATAAGGCCGGAGCATCTCTTCGATCGCTTCCAGCTTATCGATTGTACCGGTCACCTCAACGGTAAGACTGTTTTTACTGACATCCACTATCCCGCTACGGAAGATACCGGCGATCTCGATGATCTCTGTCCTTGTCTTAGAAGTTGCGTTGACTTTGATAAGAGCCAACTCTCTGTTCACAGATTTTACGGGATCAAGATCGCTTATCTTGACTACGTTTATCAGTTTATTTAATTGTTTAGTGATCTGCTCCAAGGAATGTTCGGCTGCGCCCACCACGATCGTCATCCTCGAAAGGTTAGGGTCCTCAGTAGGACCGACGGCGAGACTGTCGATATTAAATCCCCGCCTGCTAAAGAGACCGGCGATCCTGACTAAGACACCCGGTTTGTTCTCAACTAGAACAGAAAGCGTATGCTTCATTATCCCAAATCCTCTTCACTTGCTATCATCTCATGGAGCGAGGCGCCCGCAGGTACCATTGGAAAAACGTTTTCTTCTCTGGCGACGCAGAAATCGATCAGCGTCGGCCCCTTTGTCTTCATCGCCTCTTTTATCGCTGGCTCCACTTCATCTTTTTTGCTGACGCGAATCCCTTTTGCGCAGTAAGCCTCAGCTAATTTTACAAAATCAGGAACGTATTTAGGGCACTCATCAATCGGCTGGCTGCAGCCGACAGGGCATGTCTCATCAGCTCTTAGACACGTCTGTGAATAATTTTTTCCGAAAAAAAGTTGTTGCCACTGCCTTACCATCCCTAAGTATCCGTTATTTAAGATCGCGATATTTATCGGTAAATCGTTAATTGTTGCCGTCGCCAACTCCTGAGAGACCATCTGAAAACTGCCATCACCATCGATTACCCAGACCGTACTATCGGGCCTGCCAAATTGGGCTCCGATCGCCGAAGGAAGGCCAAAGCCCATTGTTCCCAGCCCTCCCGAAGATATGAAGCTCCTCGGTTTTTTTGCATTGTAATACTGGGCCGCCCACATCTGATTCTGACCGACGCCGGTGGTTATGATCGTATCTTTTTTTCCGGTAAGCCTTGATATCTCTTCGACAACGAACTGGGGATTAACACCGTTTCCAGCCGTTTTATAGCGAAGTGGAAATTCTTTTTTCCATTTCGCGATCTGATCCAGCCATGCCTTCTTGGACTCCTCTTTTTCGCCCTTCTCTCTAAATTTAGATATCTCTTTAGCCAGAGCCGTGAGTACATCTTTAGCGTTACCTACCACAGGTATCATCGCCTCGATGTTTTTACTTATCTCAGCCGGATCGATGTCAACATGGATGATTTTTATCCCTTGAGCAAATTGGCTTAATTTTCCGGTAACGCGATCGTCGAACCTGACACCAAGGGCGATGATCAGGTCGTTATTGATTATTGCTTTATTGGCATACTGGGTGCCGTGCATCCCGAGCATACCAAGAGCTAATTTATTATCGGAAGGGATCATGCCGATTCCCATCAGTGTTGTCGTTACCGGTATCTTTGCCATCTCGGCCAGCTGGACCAGTTCCTTAGACGCGTCCGAGGCGATTATTCCTCCGCCGGCGTAAATAACCGGTTTCTTGGATTCCATTATTGCCTTTGCCGCTTGCTTGACCTGCTTGGGATGGCCTTTATATGTCGGCTTATAGCCGGGAAGCTCAAGCTTTTCCGGATATTTAAAATCTATCATCGCGGTTGTAATATCCTTAGGGATATCGATAAGTACAGGACCGGGCCTGCCGGTCAAGGCGATATGAAAAGCTTCCTTTATCGCTTTTGGAAGATCATTGACATCTTTGACCAGATAGCTGTGTTTTACTATCGGAAGTGTAATTCCGGTAATATCGGCTTCTTGAAAAGCATCGGTTCCAAGAACAGGTGTTACCACCTGTCCGGTTATAGCTATTATCGGGACAGAGTCCATATAGGCGTTTGCAATGCCGGTTACCAGATTAGTTGCTCCCGGCCCGGAGGTGGCGATACAGACTCCGGCTTTACCAGTCGCCCTGGCATAACCGTCCGCCGCGTGAGCGGCGCACTGCTCGTGGCGCATCAATATATGCTTTATCTTGTCTTGTTTGTAGATGGCTTCATATATAGGAAGAAGAACCCCTCCGGGAATACCGAAGACGATATCTACCCCTTCTTCCTCAAGGCTTTTTAGTAACGCCTCTGCACCCGTCATCTTTTTCATCTTAAACACCCACTCATAATCTGGCTCATCTTATTATCGCGCCCTTTGAAGCCGAAGATACGCTTTTTGCGTATCTCGACATATAACCTTTGGTTATCTTTAGCTTCGGCGCCTCCCAGACGCTTCGTCTTTTGTCTATCTCTTCATCGCTTACGCTTAAATTTAACTTTCTACCTGGTATATCAATCTCAATTATATCGCCTTCTTCTATTAGTGCAATCACGCCTCCGGCCGCGGCCTCAGGCGAAACATGTCCTATAGCTGCCCCCCGCGTCCCCCCGGAAAAACGCCCATCGGTTATTAGGGCGACCTGCGCCCCAAGGCCCATGCCGCTAACGGCAGAAGTCGGGGTAAGCATCTCTCTCATCCCCGGACCGCCTCTAGGCCCCTCATAACGGACTACTATCACATCACCGGCGCTTATTTTATCACCCATGATAGCCTCAAATGCCTCTTCCTCGCTATCGAAGACCCTTGCCGGACCTTTGTGGGTAAGCATCTCTTTGACAACAGCCGCTTCTTTAACTACCGCACCCTCACTAGCTATATTTCCCCATAGGACTGCTAGCCCTCCGGTACTGGAGTGGGGATCGCTGATATCTCTTATCACTTTAGTATTCATATTTTTTCCGGCAGCAATAACATCCTTTACTCTGCCATATACGGTCTGCTCGTCTTCGTTTATTAAACCTTTCTTAGAAAGTTCCTTTAAAACTGCCGATATCCCGCCGGCAATATCCAGATCTTCCAGATGGTCGCTGCCCGCCGGACTGATCTTGCAAAGATTTGGAGTAGCCGAACTTACCTCGTTTACCATCTCCAAACTAAAATCGATATCCAACTCGGATACGATGGCCGGCAGATGAAGAATAGTATTTGTAGAACCGCCAAGCGCCATATCGACAGTAAGAGCGTTTTTAAGAGATCCCGCGGTTATGATGTCCGAGGGTGTAATATCCTCTCTAACCAGATTCATCACTCTTTTACCCGCCTCTTTTGCCAGCCTTATTCTGGCGGCGTTTACAGCGGGGATCGTTCCGTTTCCCGGCAGTCCGAGGCCAATCGCTTCTGTTAGGCAGTTCATGGTATTAGCAGTAAACATCCCCGAACAAGAGCCGCAACCGGGACAAGCCGATTCTTCAAGCTCTAAAAGCTCGGCTTCCGTCATCTTATTTGCTTTTACCGAACCGACCCCTTCAAACAAGGATATCAGATCGCTACTTCCAGATGTCGTCCTTCCGGCCAACATCGGACCACCACTTACGAATATCGTAGGAATATCGACCCTGCAGGCCGCCATCAGCATCCCGGGAACTACTTTGTCGCAGTTTGGTATCATTACCGCCCCATCGAATTGATGGGCGTTAAGCTCGAGTTCGACACTGTCTGCGATGACTTCGCGGCTGGCAAGCGAGTACATCATGCCCTCGTGGTTCATAGCGATACCGTCACATATCCCGATTGTGCAAAATTCCATCGGAGTACCGCCGCCTAGCCTGACACCGGCTTTCGCAGCTTCGGCTATCTTTCCCAGATGTATATGGCCGGGAACTACCTCGTTTTCAGAATTGACGATAGCGATCAGTGGTCTTTCGATCTCATCAACGGTCAGACCAAGCGCCCTAAGTAGCGCCCTGTGAGGCGCCTTAGCTATTCCCTTTTTAATCTTATCGCTTCTCAAATTTTCTCCTAAGTACAGAAAAACCCCTCATCCAAGGGACGAGAGGTAAACCCATCGCGATACCACCCAAGTTGCCCCAACAGGGCCGCTTAAACTGCTGATAACGGTTGCCTCCGGAAAAGCTTACTACGGTTTCTAACCGCTTCAACTTCTCGACTCCGGGGTGAGATTCTTCCATACTCCGCCGCCGACCTTCCAGCTGATAGCCGACTCTCTTCTAGACTTTGTATGGCTTACTGTCCCCATCAACGCCTGTTTCTTATAGATTAGACGTATTTTACTTAAACGGAGCGGTCGGTGTCAATAAAAATGCGGATATTTAATTGAGTGTTTTATTTCATCAATTTAAATGTCGAGATGATCTTGTCAAACTCGGGCTCGAGTTCGGTGAATTGATTGTTTGCGGTATGAAAAACAACATAGTAAGCGTAGTCATCTTTAACAAAAATATACTGCTGCTGCGCCACTCTGGCACCTTCAGAGGAGAGAAAATCGTATGAATATTTTAGGACCTCGTGGCCGTTTATTTTTACGATCTCATAACCGCTGGAGTTAAACTCGGTTAACTTCTCGGCCATCACTTTATCTAGAGTATCACCGATCTTCTTCAAGTCGGAGTCGGCATCTGAGATCGCCTGCGACTTGATCCCCATAAGGCCGTCGGGATCGCTTCTACTTACCCCGATCTCGAAACCGCTTCCGATATCTTCTAGGGCGGTAGCGTCCATTTTTTGCCAAGGCTTCATGAATTCAAAGGAAAAGTCGCTGTCGGCATAAGCGTTATCATCGACTTCTTGGGTAGTGCTCGTAGTCGAGGAACCTCCGGTGCCGATACCCATAGCTCTAAATGCGCCGGTAAAGTAGAGGAGGGCGATAATAAAGGCAGCAGCGATGAACATCAAAAAGAACTGGCGCTGCCGCTTTACTTCATTCTCTTTCTCTTCTCTTTTATTCAAAGTGTTCTCGGTTTCCACAAGTTAAGATTATATCAGGTTATTGAAAAGATAAAAGACGGCGCCTCTTTTGAAGGCGCCGTCTTTTTATTCTGTAAGTTACTTACTAATTACCGATCGCGATCCATCTGATGGTTGCTACTTCTGTGACAGGAGTAGACGCATCAGTTACTTTAAGCTGAATGGAAACAGATGAACTTGTTGAACTACCAATCAAGTCAGAAACTGATGTTCCAGCATAATCCGAACCAAGATCTTTTATGCTTACAATTATGACTGGTGCCGTTGAAAACGGTGACGCAAAACTCACAACTGCAGGTCCTTGGGCGCCTAGCGACCCGACAGACAGAGTCGTCTCCCCGCTCTCGATCCTGACATTACTTCCCAGAGCGCTTGAGTCGAGCTTGTTAGCCTGAAGAGCAGTAATATTCGCTGTATTAGCAGCAATGTTAGCAATGTTGGTAGCGATGGCTCCGGCGTTAGCCGCAATTAAGCCGGCGTTACCCGCTATTGCTCCGGTATTGGCTGCGATTAAACCA
>Ga0255058_10000258_pt1 | contig 31712 bp, 24 predicted proteins | sample Cases_109_9_MG_FD_188637 | JGI IMG/M metagenome (GOLD analysis project Ga0255058, IMG submission 188637) | Seawater microbial communities from Amundsen Gulf, Northwest Territories, Canada - Cases_109_9 | ecosystem: Environmental > Aquatic > Marine > Gulf | place: Canada: Northwest Territories... | reverse complement strand
GTCCGGACGACATGCCGGCCCACATCAAAGCCTCGATGATGGGTAGTTCAGTGTCGATTCCGATCACGGCGGGTCGCCTCAACCTCGGGACCTGGCAAGGGATCTACCTGTGCGAGCACCGCGACCACGGTGGACGGCGTAGACTCGTGGTGACGGCTCTGGGAGACCGACCTTTCGATTGACGGATACGCCGAGCCCGCGTATTCTTGCGATGGAAAGCCCCTTACACCACTTCCACCCAGCGGCCCCTCTACGCAGCACTCCCTTCAGGAGGGAGAGCGGTATGGTCGACCTCGAAGCAACGCTCAGCTCCTCGCTTGAGGGTCGGTATGTCATCGAAAGTGAGCTCGGCGCGGGCGCCATGGCAGTGGTGTTCCTCGCGCGCGATCTGAAGCACGATCGCAGGGTCGCGATCAAGGTGCTGAAGCCCGAGCTCGCGAGCGCGATCGGCGGCGATCGGTTCCAGCGCGAGATCGAAGTCGTGGCCGGACTCACCCACCCCCACATTCTACCCCTTTATGACTCCGGTGAAGCGGCCGGCCTTCTCTATTACGTGATGCCGCATATCGAGGGCGAGTCACTGCGCGCGCGTCTGAAACGGGAAGGCCGCCTTCCCGTCCGAGACGCAATCCGGATCACCCGCGAGATCGCTGACGCGCTAGGGTTCGCGCACCGGCACGGCGTCATCCACCGCGATGTAAAGCCGGGGAACATCCTGCTCACGGAAGACCACGCCCGGCTGGCCGACTTCGGAATCGCATATCTGGCGGAGACCGAAGGCGGTACGCTGACTGGCACTGGCCTGGCTCTCGGGACGCCGGCGTACTTCAGCCCCGAACAGGCGACTGGCGAAGTTCGGCTCGACGGGCGATCGGACATCTATTCGCTGGGCTGCGTTCTGTACGAGGCTCTCACCGGCCAGCCCCCGTTCACGGCGACGAGCGTCCGGGCCCTGATCACACATCACCTCGTTGACGCTCCGCCCCAAGTAAGGGAGCTGCGGCCCGAGGTCTCCGAGGGAACGGAGGCCGTCGTTCAGACCGCCCTGCAAAAGGAGCCCGAGAATCGGTTCCAGACCGCGGAAGAGATGGCCGGATCGCTCGACCTGATCTCAGGTGGCTTCGAGGCGATTGCAGCCGCGGCGTTGCGCAAGCTCATCGGGCCGCGTCACAGGTGGCTGCACGGGAAGCGGCTGGCGGTGCTGGTGGCGGCGGCTGTGCTGACCCTGGTCGCCGGCGGCTTGCTTCTGCGAACGGTTCTCCAGAGGGCGGCCTTCACGGGCGCGTATCCCACGTACGCCATACTCCCCTTCGAGGGCGGAGGAGCGTCGGATGAGGAGGTGACCCTGGCGCGAACGGCGGCCCGGGCGCTGTACTGGTACCTGATGGACTGGGAGTCGATCACCGTTGTCGGCGGCCCCGCCATGGAGGGTCCCACGGTCGATCTGGTGCAGGCCGGTCTCGGCATCCCGACCGTCACGCTCAGCTCGGGCCTTGAGCTGCTCGAGAGACTGAACGCCAGCCACCTCATCTATGTGCTCGCGCAAGCGCGGGGCGACTCGGTGAAACTCGAGGCCCTGACCTACCGGCGTGGCCAGAACAAGGCCGAACGTCGGGTTCAGGGTGAGGGGCCCAAGTCCGAGATCGAGCTCATCACGGCCGGCCTCGCGCTGGAGATCCTCGAACTCAATGGCGAGCCCGCTCAGTTGGGTGACCTGGTCAACCGATCGCCGAACCACGAAGCGCACCAGCAGTTTGACGAGGGACGAGCGGCCTTGTGGGACTGGCGGCTGGCCGAGGCGGAAGAGCACTTCCGCGCGGCGATTGCGGAGGACTCTGCGTTCGCACTGTCCCACTATCTCCTGGCCACGACGATGTACTGGCGCAGCGTGCAGGACCCGGAGCGCATCCTCGATGGGCCGACCATCGCTTACCACGCCCGGCAGGCCGACCGTCTCGGCACTGAGGCGCGCCTGAGGCCCGGTGAGCGAAGCCACGTCGATGCCTTCTCGTCCTTCTGGATAGGCGATTACGAGACTGCCCGTACGCGTTACGACTCCATACTGGAGCGACAGCCGACAGACCTCGAAGCGTTGGTGCTCGCTGGAGCGGTGGAGTTCACTGACCCGTGGCTTGCTGAAGGCCGGGAAGGAACGCTGGTCCCGCGCCAGGACCTCAACCGGGCGCGCTCCGTATTCGACTCAGCAGTAGCCCTGAGCAGCCAGGTGCAGCTGGCCTGGGGAGGCCTGTTCGACATCGACCGGGAGGTGGCCGAATCAGCATACGAGGGAGTGTGCTTCGGATTCCAGCCGCCGGGCGTTCCCCTGTTCCCGCCGTACGAATTCCCCGAAGCGGCCGATCAACTCATCTACTGCCCGACCATCGAAGATGGGGATATCCGCTGGATAGCAGATACGTTGCTGGCGGAAGACAGGGCACGCGCCGTCGCTGGAGTCCGGGAGCTGCAAGCGCGCACGATCGCGCGCCTCGAATCGTGGGCGAGAGTGGAGAAGGATCAGCCCAGGCCGCACGAGGAACTCGCCGACTGGATGTTGTGGGAACGGTCACTTCCGGCGTGCAGTGCCGACCCGGTGTGGGCCGACTCTCTGCTCGAGGGAGCCCGGATTCACTTCGAGACCGCCCTTGCGATCCGGGGCGACACGACGCCCGAGGATCGGGTGCGGCTGGCGACGTTGCTGCTCGCCTCCGACGATCTGGCCGGCGCGGTCACGCAGACCGACCGGGCGCTCGACGAGCTCGGGGACTGGAGAGGCGACACAGGGCCCCCGCCCAGTCTGGATGCGGCCAACATATACATGGCCGCGGGCCGGGGCCGGACGGCGGCCGAGATCCTGGAACGTGTCTGGAACGAGAGCACTTTCTCCGTTCCGGATCCCGAGTCGGAAGACGGGCACGTTGCCGGAGGCTCCGTGTGGGGAACCCTGTGGGCGCTTGGAGCTCTCGGCGTTACGGCCAGCGACGCCACCGATTTGGCCCGGCGGTTCGCCCTTATGCAGCGAACCTGGAGCCAGCCCGAGTACACGGCCCGGCAGAGGGCCAGGCTCCATTTCGACGCGACGGGACTGGTCTCCCCAGCCCTTGTCCGGATTCCTGTGCTATGGAACGGTTGGTTCGAGGGGTGGGAGGAGTATGGCCTCGAGGTGCCGACGGTGTGGAGAGGCCTCCGGCTTGCCGATACGGATCCGGGAGCGGCGCGTCAGTACCTGGACGTGGTCGTCGGAGATCTCGTTCCCGGAGAGGACCGGCCACTCAAAGCCTATTACTTCTACATGCCGATCGCTCTTGCCGAGAGGCTCGGAGAAGATGCGATCGTGGCGGACCTCAAGGGCCAGGCCCGAGCGTGTCCGCTGGGCGTGAATCGGGTCGATCTGGGGTGGGGGATGAATAGGTATCTTGCCGGCGAGACGCGCGACTGAGTCGCAGCGTCAAGACCGGCCCGAGGGAACAACCAAGCCACCCGAGGAGGTGAGCCATGAGAAGGATCTTGCTGATCGGACTGATAGTCGTGGCCGCGGCTGTCGTCGTGCTGTTCGCGCGGGAGGTGCGGAAAGCAGACGCGCCGGAGCAGGCGGCACAAGAACAAGGGGCTCTGATGGCGTCTCCGCCGACACAAGCCGCAGAGAGGATCAAGGTGACTGCCCGGGGCATCGGCATCAAAGCCGAGGCCTGGGAGCACAATGACGCCAAGCAAGGGAAGGTTCTTGCACCGGGTCTCATTCGCGATCCGGTCAACTTCCCCGGCCAGATAGGCCTGAAGATCGGCGACGGAATTGGGAAGAGCACAGTGGCCATCGATAGCCTGGCTGCTGACGAAGGCAACCTGTTTCGGATCCACGTCGATCGTCCGGTCGACGGGAATGGGCATTCCGGACAGCTCATCGTGATAGGTTTCTACGATGCGCTGGACAGCCAGGCGGCCTATGATGGCCAGGCGATTGCGTGCAAGAAGTGCGGCCGCGTAACGGTCTGCGGCGTGAATCCGGAGTGCTACTGAGAAGAGCTGACCCTTCCGGTAGTGGTCTGGCCATGAGCGCGGCAACCTGAGAGTCATCGACTTCGACGATCGCCGTGGCGGTTGAGTCTGCGTTGCCCTGGAGATCCGGCGTGACGCCCGCTTCTTCGAGTACCTGGAGCGGCGTGGGCTCCCGTTCTGAGGACGAGCGGTTCGGACGAACGTCCGGATGCCGAGGTGGCCGCACTCCGGTCCGCAGGAGGGCCGGGTTCAGCCCGGGGACACGATCGTCCCCGGGCCAAATCAGCAAACCAGACTATCGCTACTCCGCCGCCAGCTCCCGCACCGTCTCCGCCAGCATCGACAACTGCTCGCTGTCTTCGGACTCGGCTGCAAGGTGCTCGAGATGAGTCGCCATCTGCGTCAGGGACGCTAGCCGCTCGGAGGCCGGTGCGTCCTCAAGGTCCGCCAGGGCCGTGCGCGCCATAGCCACACCCTCTGCCCCCAGCCCACCGGACCGCTCGAGCTGATCCACGTACGCCCGCGCGAGGGCGAACGTCGCCGGCCAGTAGAACTTCTGCTGCCCCTGCACGTTGAAGTGGTCGAATTCCACTGAGCGGGCCGCCTCGATCTCGTTCTCCGAGATGAAATCGCTCGGGGTGAGCTCGAGGATGTCCAGGCCGCGCCCGATCTCCGAGCTCACGATCAGCCCGTTGTACCAGTAGACGGACCACGAGCCACCGAACCCCATCGAGTTCGCTTCCATGGGTCCGCGGTCGAAGAAGGCGATCTCCACCGGGTGGGCCGGATCCGTCCAGTCGAACATCGAGATGCCCCCCTGGTACCACGCCTGCACCATCACGTCGCGCCCGGGAATGGGGATCAGCGATCCGTTGTGGGCGACGCAGTTTTCCTCCGACGTCTGGACCGCCGGCATCTTGTAGTAGCTCTGGAAGTTCATGTGCCCGTTCACGATCGTGAACAGAGCGTTCGCTCCCCACTCCATCGGGTCGTCGGCGCGGCACTTCGGTCCACCACCGCCACCCCACTCGTCGCTGAACAGGATCGCCGTGCCGTCGTTGTTGAACGTGGCCGAGTGCCAGTACGAAAAGTTGGAGTCGGACACCGCGGAGATCCGCACGGGGTTCACCGGATCGCTGATGTCGATCAGGAAGCCGTACCCCTCACACGCGCCGCCCGCGAGCCCGATCTCCGGGTACAGGGTGATGTCGTGGCACTGGGTGGGGCCGCCGCCGCCGAACCTTTCCGCCATCATCATCGGAAGCTCCTCGCGCAGCACAGCGCTGTCGGCGGCCGTCGCTGCGCCAATTCTTCCGCTCTGGCGAACGATCTGCTCGAGGTACTGCGCGGCAGTCCGGTCGGGGACGATTCTCTCCTGGCCCCGGCGCTCGTAGATGAACGCGCCGCGCGCCCTCGCCCTCTCCATCTCGACAACGTCCGCCGCACTTGGGCCATGACCCGCCGGCCCCACCAGGTCTTCGAAGATGCGCGGCGAGCTCACGATTGCCGCCTGCTCCGGGTGCGCGAGCGGCACGCGGATGACCTCGATCCGAAAGAACGCCGAGTTCGGATCCTCATCCGGCGAGGCGTCGGAACAGCCGGGAAGCTCTTCTTCCGGGCGCACGGGTGCGGAGCCGGAAATGTAGACGTAGACATTCTCCGGGTCGTTCGGATCCACGAGCACCGAGTGCGTGTGCGAGCCGCGGCAAGTCTGCACGTTGCCGACGTACACCGGGTTCTCGATGTCGCTGATGTCGAAGATCCGGATCCCGCGCAGCCTGTGTTCGCTGACCGCCTCCTCCACTCCCTCGGTCCCACAGTCAAGGCGTCCGCCCAAGCCCTCGCCCGACACGAAGAGGAGGTTCTTGTAGACCGAGACATCGCTCTGCGACGCGGGGCACACGTATCCCTTAACGAGGACGGGCGCGGACGGATTCGAGATGTCCCACACCTGGAAGCCGTTGTAGTTGCCCTGGATGGCGTACTTGCCGGTGAACGCGAGATCGGAGTTGGTGACGCCGACGAACGCCTCCGGAGGCGGCGTCGCCGACACGAGAGTGAGGTTCCAGATTGCCTCACCGGCGTCCAGCAGCCCTGGCGAAAGCCCGACGCGCGGGTCGGTCGGCAGCTGGACATCGGTCTCAGCGCTCGGCGCCGTCTTCAGCGGCTCGGTGGCCGAGGACGGCGTTTTGAGGGCCGGATCGGCGGCGGCCGACGTCGTGCCCGACGAGGCGCATGCGTTCATGCCGAGCAGTCCGGCGGTCCCGGCGACAAGCCACAGGGAGCGGAGATGGGCCACGATCCGTCGGGACCCGGCGCGGGAATAGAAGAGGGCTTCAGAACTCATCGGGCTTCCTTGTTGGGGGTCTGACAGGAGAACTGGTGCAATGTGATCAACGGCCGGCGTCCTGCTCGGCCATGGCGTCCACCATCTGAGTCATGCGCTCGATCTCGGTGATCTGATCCACCTGAATGTCCGAGGCGAGCTTGAACACGACTCCGTCCTGGCCGGCACCGTCTACTGAGAACAGATCGTGCACCCTGGTGACGGCCCCGGCGTGGTGCTGGATCATGTAGGTCAGAAAGAGATGGTCGAACTGGGGGCCGAAGGCGGCAGCCAGCTCCTCCAGCTGTTCCTGGGTCAGCATGCCGGGCAAGTGGTGCTCGTGGGCGCCGGCCGCGTCGTGTACCATTTGAGCGTCGTGGCCCTCATTCCCGGTCGGGGCGCTCATCTCGATCGTCAGGATCAGGCCGTCGATCTTCACCTGCGGCACCGGCTGTCCGCGATCCTCGAGCCAGCGCTGCATGAGGGCGATCTCGTCCCGCTGCGCGTTGATGATGCGCGCGGCCAGGGTTTCCACCGACGGGCTGGCGCCGTGCGTGGGCGCAAGCTCCGACATCACCAGGGCCTGCGCGTGGTGCGAGATCATGCCAGTGACGAAGTAGACGTCCGCCTCTGTGAAGCGCATACGGGCGCTGTCCTGGCGGGCGAGGTAGAGCGCTTTGAACTCGGCGTTTGACAGGCTGGCTGGTCTAGCGGGCATCGCGCCGGCCTCCTGCGCGTGAGCTAGCCCGGGGCCGTTCGTAGCGGCGATGATCAGCAGGGCCGCTAGCGTGCGGCGCATTTCAATCGGCTTCATTCCCTCGAGCTCTTCCTGGACAAGTGCTGCACGCGGACGGGCCGCAGGCCTCGGATCAGGACCGCATTCCTCGAAAGTCGCATGAATGTTGCACCGAGTTTCGCCCGTCCGTGCCTCGGGGACGGTCAGGCGCGCCCCAGTATAGGGGAAGTGAGGAGAGATGGCAGGGGGTGAGAGAGAGTGGAGTCCGCGATCGCGTCAGGATCCGACCACGGTCAGTCCCGACGCCCGGGCCGCGAGAGCCAGCGCCAGGCCGTGCGTCCCCATAGCCAGGTCCTCACCGCGGGAGTCGCGCCACAGGAGAGCCGTGGCCAGGGTGCACGGCGTCGAGCGTGCCGAGCGGTGTGGGGAAGGGCTGGCTGGCCCTGCAGAGCACAGGCCAGGTGGGCTCCACCACTTCCATCTCGGCCGTGAGCCGGTACACGGCCTCGCGCCGGACCACGAGCTCTACCGGCGTCAGGCCCTCGCGCAGCCGCAGGCGATCCAGGGCACGCAGGCACTCGACCTCGACGAGGGCGGATCCCATCCCGAGCTGGATGTCCGGCCACTCGGCCAGCCGGTTCGGTTGACCGAGTAGTACGCGAAGGAGGACGGAGGCGTCCAGGTAGTCGATCATCGCTCCGTCTGCCGCTCTTCGCGCAGGAGCTCACGCACGTCCACATCGAGCTCGAGGGGTGGGGGCAGGGGGACGTCCTGGATCCGGGCCACGCTACCGGACGGGGCTCTGACGGACAGTGGATCGGCGTCGGCGAGCGCCTCAGGTGAATGCTGCGGCCAATCCCCGATCGAAGGACCGGATTCGGGTCACGTTACGTCTCGAGCAGCAGGCAACGTGGAGCAGGTCACGGGCCCCCAGACCGGGATGACGGTCCACCAGGAGACGGGCGAGGTCTACGTCCTCGGCCTCCACCGGCCACACGGTGGGGATGCGGGCCCGCGCCAGGGAGAGGGCAGCGTCGAGCGTGTCGAGACGTCTCCCCCTGAGGTAGGCGTGCAGGAGCTCCTGGAGCACCTCGGCGGACGTGACCAGGGCGTCGTTCGACGCCAGGCTCTCCTCGAAGAAGGCCTGGGCCTCCGCACGAAGCGGATGCTCCCGCCCCACGGCGTACATGATCACGTTAGAGTCGACAAAGATCACGCGTCGGGAATCCCGTCTCGCATGGACTCGTCGATCTGTCTGCGATGCGCGTCCCAGCTGGGCTCGGTGCCCTTCTCGCGTTCGTCGGACCGCTTGAAGAACTCCCGGAGCTCGTCGACCGTCCGGATCTCGGCGCCACCCTCGCCGCGCACCAGGGCCTGCCGTGCGACGTCCCTCAGCCACTCGCTCAGTGTCTTACCCTCCTGCCGGGCCCGGGCCCGGAACCGCTCCTTCTCCTCTGGCTCCACGACAATGTGGATTCTCGCACTCATCGAAGCCTCATCGGAAGCAGGGGGCCGGGAGTAGATACACATATAACACACACATACACATAATATATATACAAACGAAGAAAGGCAAGCAGAAACAACCAGTTAGGGGCCGTCGACACCCTTCGAAACTGCTCCGACGCATCCAGGAAGATATCTTCCTGGATACGATGTCCCCTGAATGAAGCCACATGTCCGCTCCCGTGGGAGCTGAGCTCCACCTTGTCCGCCGCCCGCCCGAACGGCGATCTTCGCCGCATGTCCGATTCCCACACGTACCAGCGGTTCTTCGCCGAACTCAAGCGGAGGAAGGTCTTCCGACTCGCCGCGTTCTACGGAACGGCCGGGTTCGTGGCCGTGCAGGCGGCGGATGTGTTCGTCCCGGCCCTCGGCCTCCCACCGTCGATCCTCCGGGTCGTCGCCTTCCTGGTTATCGCCGGTTTCCCGCTCGCGCTGCTTGTCGCCTGGATCTACGAGCGGACGCCCCAGGGGCTGAAGCGGACAGGGGAGGCGACCGAGGATGAGATTGACGCGATTGTCTCCGAGTTGCCCTCGCGGCGGTGGCTGGCCGGGCTGGCGGCGCTCGCAGGCGTCGCGCTGATCGCGCTGAGTGCGTGGTGGCTGGCCACGGGCCACATCCGGGGTACGGGGACGTACGAGTCGATCGCCGTCCTCCCGTTCGCGAACCTGAGCGACGACCCGGCGGGCGAACGGTTCGCCGACGGCCTGACGGAGGAGCTGCTGAACGGTCTCGCCGGGGTCAAGGACCTGCGGGTGGCCGCCCGCACCTCTTCCTTCGCTTTCAAGGGTACAGACCTCGACGTTCGCACCGTGGCCGACTCCCTCGGTGTGGCGGCGGTGCTCGAGGGAAGCGTTCGCAGGGAAGGGGACCGGGCCCGGATCACCGTGCGGCTCGTGGACGCTGAGCGTGGCTTCCAGTTGTGGTCAGCCGACTACGACCGCGAGTTGCGCGACGTATTCGCGGTGCAGGACGAGATCGCGGCTGAAGTGGTGCGAGCGCTCGTCCCCCGGCTCCGGCCGGCCGAACGCGAGACGCTGGTGCGCGGCGGTACGACCGATGCCGCCGCATACGACGAGTACCTGCTGGGACGAGAGAAGTGGCGGACCCGTGAGATTCCGGCCCTGATCGAAGCGATAGAGCACTTCAGAGCGGCGATTGACCGAGATTCCTCGTTCGCCCTCGCGTGGAGCGGTCTGGCGGATGCGATCGATGCCCTCGCGTACCGTGAGACCCCCTACGCCTACCTGGTCCCGGAAGGCCGAAACGCCGCGCTGCGAGCCCTGGCCATCGACCCCGAGCTTGCCGAGGCCTGGGTGTCGGCGGGGATTCTCGCGGCCGAGTTCGACCTGGATCGCGAGACGGGTGAGTTCGCGGTCCGGCGGGCCCTCGAGCTCAGACCTTCGAACGCCTTCGCGCACCACCAGCTGTCCGGAATTCTCCGTTACACTGGGCGCGTCGAGGAAGCGAGACCACATATTGAGAAAGCGGTAAAGCTGGATCCGTTATCCGCTCTGATCCTTGAGACATACGCGCTTCACTTGCTTGGAGCAGGAGACGCTGCGGGCGCTCGTGAGCAACAGGAAGCCGCGGCCGATCTTGCCCCGGGAAGCGTCAACCACCTGGGGCTGGTGTGGTACGCGAAACGGTTCGGGATGGAGCCGGCCGAGGCGGCGGCGGCAGCTGAGTCATTTGCCCGCGCCCGAGGGGTGGCAGATCCAGTTCAGTGGCAAGTGGTCGGGTCGGCCATCGTGGACGGAGAGCGGCGGGATAAGGCGTTGGCGATCGTGGGACGCGCCGACGAACTCGATGATTATGAAGAGCACCAACTCCGGCTCGCGCTCGGAGACCACGAGACCTACCTGGACTGGCTGGAGGATGAGTGGAAAGCAGGAGCCGCCGACCTGTTGCGGCTCGGGGTGCTGCCCCAGTACGACCCGCTGCGGAAAGATCCCCGGTTCATCGCGATCGTCCGGGACCTCGGTCTGCCGAACGGCTACGATCCGGTGACGAAGACGGTGCGCTGGCCCTGAGGAACCCTCACCCGAGCGCTGCTGCCAGCCCCCGGTCCAGCCTAGCCCGCCGCCTGCAACTCCTCCAGCAGCGCCCGCGCCTCCTGTGCGGGCCTGAAGTCCGGGTCCGCTTCGGACCAGATGTCGAGCGCCACGTCGAGTTCGGCGATGGCGTCGGCCGTGCGGCCCTGCGCGGCGTACAGGCGGGCGGCATCCAGGCGTAACTTGGCGGAGCCTGGCCGGCGCTCCAATACCCAGTTGACCTCTGCTTGTGCTTCGTCCCACCGCTCAAGGGTCGTCAGGCATCGGGCCAGCCAGATCCGGTAGCGGGACGACTGGGGGACGAGCTCCCGCGCCGCCTGGTAGTTGTCCAGCGCCCGCCCGCAATCGCCGTCCTCCACCTCTGCGATCCGTCCCTCGACCCAGGTGATGCGGGCGGTGCGAGAGGGCGCGTCGCCAAACGCTTCGTTTACCGTATGGAGGCCGACCAGCGACTGGCGCGCCGACTCGATGTCGCCCCTGTCCAGGTGGATTCGCACCGCCGCTACGTCCATTAGTGAACTCCAAGGCTCCTCGACGCTGGCGCGCAGACTGTCGATCTGCCCTAGGGCGTAATCCTCGCGGCCCCAGTCGGCCGCGTAAACGAGGACTTCGGACTGACTGATCGACTGCACAGAAGCGACCGGGGGGAGGTGCTCGGCAGCCGATTCGATTCGGCGGCGGTACGCCTCCCGCAGACCGCTTTGCCGGCCGAGATTGTAGTAGAGGCTTTCCTCCAGGCTCGCTGCCGCGAACCTCTCCGACGGGGACCGGGCGAGGGAATTGACCCTCTCGACCCGCCGCGCCGCGTCCTCGTAGAGCCCCTGCCGCATGTCCAATCGTGCCAGCTGATTCAGCACGTCGGGCTCGTCAGGGGCGGCCACGCTCGCCTGCTCCAGCTCCCCGCGAGCCTCGTCGAACTTCACGAGGCTGGTCAGTGTGGCCGCAATGTTGAGGCGCGTCTCCACATCGGTCGGCTGCAACTCACCGAGGCGGCCGTAGTATACGAGCGCGCTGTCGTACTCCTCCTTCGCACGGAACGCGCCGGCGATGGCCAGGAGCGACTGGACGTCGCCGGGGTCGATGCCGAGCAGCGCCCGGTACTGGGTGATCTGCCCGTCGGAGTTGCCCTGCATTCCGTAGGTCATTGCCAGGAGCTGCCGCGCCTGAGTGTCCTGCGGATAGAGCTCTGTCCAGTAACGGCCCGTCTGGACGGCGCCCTCCGGGTCGTTCCGAAACATCATCTGGTCGATCATCTGCAGGCTGAGCCGTGACCGCTCGGGCAGACGGTAGTCGTAGCGCAACGCCTCGGCGATCGCCGCCCGGGCCGCTGCCTGGTCTCCGATGAACAGCGATGTCACCGCGACTCCGCCGTGTGCCGACGCGAACGTCGAATCGATCTCTATCGCCGCCCGGGCCGCCGCGCGCGCCTCGGCGAACTCGTTTCGATACAGGGGGGCTCTTACGCCACTGAACACCCGGAACGCCTCCGGCGAGTCGGTGAGGAGTTCGGCCGCCGGAAGGTCCACGGACTCCTGGATCTGCCACTCCGGGATTCCCAGGTCGCGCCGCAGGTCCACCGACATACGGTCCACCATTTCCAGCGGATCGGTGCCGTGGTACGTGCGCTCGGCTACCTCACGAGCGTTCCGCGTCTCGTACAAGCGCGTGGTGGCGACAAGCGTGTCTCCATCCCGGTCCAACTCACCCTCCAGGAAGTGCTCCACGCCGCGCGCCTCGGTGAGCTGTCGCTTGAGAGACAGGGGGACGTCGTAGGGAAGATCGAACCCGGCTTCCGCCAGCCGCTCCTTCACGCGGGGGTCGAAGGCGTCCACCGGAGTTACGAAGAGGTCCTGGGCAAGGTCGGCGCCGATGCCGAGCAAGAGGCCCGTCTGCAGCCAGTCGAGGTCGGGGTCGCCCGACTCGTTGTCGAAGTCCCACAGGAGCACGTCGCGGCGGAACGCGGCCTTGGGAATCACACGCTCCACAGTGTTGCCGTCGTCGTCCTCGAGTAGGCGCACCGTGGTGGCCGCGCCCAGCTCCTGCTCACCGAACACGAGGAATAGGATCCCTCCGGCTGCGATCATGTTGAGGCCGATCACGCCCGCATCGACCTTCGTCCAGGCGTCCGCTCCGGGTGCCCCGTGCCGCCAGGCCAGGATGACGATCATCGGGAGGATGAGCAGAAGCGCGGTGACGACCAGGTTGATGAGGGTCGGGGAGAGCGTGTACTGGTCGACCGCCCAGTCCACGAACTGCAGGAAGCCCCAGGCGGCCACGATATAGAGTCCGGTGAGCTGGGGAACCCGGCGATCGAGCAGTTTCTTGATCACTTGGCTGCCGGCTCCTGTCGATGTGGTTGATTCGAGGCTGGACCTCAGCACTCTGATAGCAGCGGCCCTCGGCAGGCGAAAGGCGCCACACGAATATAGAGGGGCGGTGGCGAGAGTCCACGGTCGCCGGCCAAGCGGAATAGGCAGTGTGTGCAAGGCGGACCGGGATGAGGTTTCCCCTGCGCGGCCACCGCAGGCCGGGGTCAGAGATGTCCCAGCTGGCCGGCGGGTTCAATCCCGAGCGAAGATCTCCTCGAGGTCGATCTCGCCGACCTCGCTCCCGAGCCGTGCCAGGGAGACGAAGACGTTATCCGGCTGGACTCCCTCCAGCGTGGTCGGGAACTCTACCCCGATCGGCGCGCAGAACAGTTCGCCGTGGCCGGTACACGGCTTCACGCCGGACCGCGAGGTCCTCCGGTGTCAGGTCCTCGCTGATGTACAGGCGATCCAGGGCGCTGCAGGCACTCAACGTCGACGAGGGCCGATCTCACGATTTGTCTCCCGCAAGGGCGGATGCAGCCGGCGCCATCCGGATGAAATTCACGGCCTCACCGAGCAGGTCGATGATGCTGCGCAACTCCCCATGGATCTGACGTGAGGCAGCGGCTTCCCCCGCGCGCAGCGAGAGGAGCGTGACGATCAGCGTGTTGAGCGACACGCCGTCTCGCTCCGCCTCGTCCGCCAGAAGCCCGTGAAGCGACTTCGGGAGTCGGACGCGCAGCTGACCGCTGTGTTCGTGGACCCTCTTCGGCTCGGGAAGCGTCCAGCCGGACTTCCGGTACGTCTCGATCGCGACGAGGACGACGGACTCGAGCTGAGCGGCCGCCTCCTGGGCCGTGGCGCCGAACGCAGAGAGGTCCTTGAACTCGGGGGAAGTCGCGATGTAGCCGCCTTCCTCGTCGTTCCAAACGATGCGGATGCTGAATGTGTCCACGCTCTCCTCCTTCTCAGTCCTCGGGCAGGCCGAGCTCTTCGGCCAGGTTCAGGATCTGCCGGACCTGGTACCCGATGGCCTCGCTGCCGCGGGCACTTTGCCACCGCTCTCCTGGCCCGAACCGGGACCCTCCCGTAGCTCACAACCCCGAGTGTCACACCCCCCCGCCATCATTCCCTCAACAGTCGACGTACCCGGAGGACCGCCCGGGCCCGGCGGACGGTCGAGCCCCCCACGCTCGCCTTCGCTCGTGGCCCGGCGCCGGACGGCCCGAGACCGCGCGACGTCTTCGCACCACGTCCGCGGCCGGGTCCCCGGACCTGAACCCACACTCCACGGCTCTCCGCTGCGCCCCATGCGGCGACGCGCCCGACGAGTGAGAGCCCACGAGGAGGCACTTATGAAGACCGAGATCCTGCTGGACCACGAACCGGTCGCTGACGGCGGCTGGCTCCTGAGAACGCTCTTGAAGATCGAGGGGACGCCACGCACCGACGACAACCGCGTGCCCCTCAACCTGTCGATCGTGCTGGACAAGTCGGGCTCGATGGCGGGAGAGAAGCTGGAGGCGGCGAAGGAGGCGGCCCGCAGCCTGGTGCAGCGGCTGTGGCCGGAGGACACGGTGAGCGTGGTGACGTACGACGAAAGCGTGCACGTGGTGGCGCACCCCGCGACGGGCGAGGCCCAGTCCGGGCTCACGGGCCTGATCGCCGGGATTCACTGCGGCAGCACCACCAACCTGAGCGGTGGGTGGTTCAAGGGGCGGGACTTCGTGGCCGAGAATCAGCGCGACGGGGCGGTGAACCGGGTGATGATCCTCACCGACGGCCTGGCCAACGTCGGGATCACCGATCCCGCGAAGCTCACGGGACTGTGCCGGACGGCGGCCGCCAACGGAATCACCACCACCACGATCGGATTCGGGGCCGGGTTCAACGAGATCCTGCTGACCGGGATGTCCGACGCCGGGGGAGGCGCGGCCTACTACATCGAGCACCCCGACCAGGCGCCGGGCGTGTTCGACGAAGAGCTCGAGGGGCTGCTCTCGATCTCCGCCCAGAACCTGACGGTCCGCCTCGAGCCGACGGCCGGGAACGAATGCGTGCAGGTGTGGCACGAGTATCCCTCGACCACCAAGGGCGACACACTCGTGCTCGCGATCGGCGACCTGTACGCCCGCGAGCCCCGACACGTGCTGGCCGATTTCCTTCTCAAGCCGGCGGAGGACGGCCAGGAGGAGGCCGAGATCGACGTGGGGACATTCGTCATCACCGCGCAGGTGCTCAACGAGGACGGCAGCATCGAGAAGCAGGAGGTTACGCTGCCCATCACGCTGTCTCCCGTGGAAGGCGGCTACGCCGAGCCCACCGTGCGCAAGGAGATGCTGCACCTGGAAGCGGCGCGCGAAAGGCGCCAGGCGCTCGAGGACTGGGACCGGGGCGACTACGTGGGAGCCCGGCAGCGGCTGCAGAGCTTCGGGGTGGGCATCGCGAATTCGCCGTACGCGGACGACGAGCTGCGCGAAGAGGCGGCGGATCTTGACCGAATGGCCGCCCTGTCGGCGTCGCACCTCGTGAGCGAGGAGGACCGCAAGTACATGCACCTGCGTCAGCACTGGGCCACGCACTCGAAGCGAAAGGCGGCGGAGCGCGTGTCGAGGGTGAAGCGGGAGGAGGAGAGGAAGCCTTAACCCGGTTCCGGAGTCAGTGGGCGGCCGGCAACACCGAGAGGCCCTCCAGGCGGGCTGCCTCGGCGAGCCGGTCGTCGAGCGTGACGATTTCGGCCACTGGCACCGGGCCCGTGGCAGGAGTGCCTGCCCACCCTCCGGCGCTGGGCGTGAGAGCGATACCGAGAGGTGGGCTCGGTACCGGGAGGGTGCGGTCGGCGCCTCAAGGGAGGATCAAGGAAACGCCCTCTGCTCCGGTGGCTACGGCGCCCGTCAGCGGAGCGTTCGTCGCGGGTGACAAGAAAAGGGAAGGGGAGGAAGGAAGGCGCGAAGAGCGGACTCTACCTCTGCTCCAGCTCGGCGGACACAGCGGCCCTGAGGGTGGCGTTCCGCTGACCCCGGCGGTGAGCGATGTCCCGCCGGAGGACGGCCCAGTGCCGGTTGGAAAGCAGGGAGTTGGCCAGCCGGTCGTCATCCCGGAGGATCGCCAGGGTCCGCACCGCGTCGAACGGTGGAGGCGAGGCGTCTTCCTGCACGCGCGTGATGGCGGTGTACGCTGCGAAAGGCAGGCGCGCTTCGAGGTAATCGAAATAGTCGATCTCCTCCTGCACCCAATACCGGTTGAAGAACTCCGCAGACTCCATCTTGCGGTAGTACTCGGTGATCTGCCGCCGCAGATCGTCGTTCCGGATGAGCGCGAGACCGCCGCCCCTCAGGATCTCGCGGTAGGTGTGGTCAAGCACCTGGAAGTTGTCCACGAACGCCGCGTGGAAGAACCAGTGAGCCAGCGTGTCCGACGGCGCCGTCGAGCCCCCGTCGGCCTTGAGCTCGAGGAGACGATCGGCTGCTTCGATACCCCGGTCCGCGATGATGACGCGAAACGCCAGGTTCGCGCTGTCCGCCGTTAGGTCGGTCAGGAATCCCTCCAGGTACTCGCCTTCGTGGGCCGCTTCCTTGCGCTCCTCGTTCCAGTTGTTGAGCCACAGAGCGATCAGGATGCCGAGCACGATGACCACGAGCTCACCGGTCAGGCGGAGCAGGAAGGTCGGTCCTCGCTGTGCTTTCATGCCGTGTCGCGGCCCCGCGTGGATGGATGTCGGAACGAGCCTCACGCCTGTCAACCAATAAGGGAGAGCCGCGAACGGGAGTCAACCGACCGGGTTGCCGCCACTCCGCGTCCACCTTGCCGCCCACCTCCACAACGCTGATCTTGGGCAATGTCTGAAGCCCATTCTTACCAGCGTTTCTTCGCCGAGCTCAAGCGTCGGCGGGTCTTCCGCGTGGCAGCCGTGTACGGCGCCACCGCGTTCATCGTGCTCCAGGTAGCCGACCTGTTCCAGGAGGGACTCGAGCTTCCCCAGGTCTTCCTGAGGGTCGTCACGATCCTCTCGCTGCTCGGGTTTCCCGTGGCGCTCGTCCTGGCGTGGGCGTACGAGCGAACACCGGCCGGCGTGAGGAGGACCGACCCGGCTCAGACCGGCGAGATCGAAGAGATCGTGGCGTCGGCGCCCGCGAAGCGGTGGCCCATAGGCCTGGCTGCGGCAGCGGGCACGGCGCTGCTGCTCGTCGGAGGCTGGTGGGGTCTGGGAAGTCCCGCTGCCCCGGGTGCCGCACCGGGTGACGGCGCAACGGCCAGCGAGCGCACGAGCGCGGGCTACGCGTCCATCGCGGTCCTCCCCTTCGTGAACATGAGCGGCGACCCGGAGGACGAGTACTTCAGCGATGGCCTTTCAGAGGAACTCCTCAACGTGCTCGCGCGGATCGAGGGTCTGAAGGTCGCGGCCCGCACGTCATCCTTCGCGTTCAAGGGCCGGGAGGTGGATATCCGGGAGATCGGCGAAACGCTAGGCGTCGAGACCGTCCTCGAAGGAAGTGTTCGGCGGGGCGCGGACGGACTGCGGATCACCGCGCAGCTGATCGACGTCGGCGACGGTTTTCACGTGTGGTCCGAGACGTACGATCGGGGGTCAGAGGACGTCCTCATCCTGCAGGACGAGATTGCGGGCTCCGTGGCGGAGGCGCTACGGCCTCAGCTGCGGGGCGAGCTCGTGAGCGTCCAGGCCCGCGGCGGGACCGCTGACGTGGGGGCACACGATCTGTACCTGCGCGGCCGGGCCCGTCTCAATGCCCGGCGCTCAGCGGAGGACCTTCGGGCCGCGGCCGACGATTTCCGCCGCGCGACGGAGATCGACTCCACCTACGCGCGTGCGTGGGCCGGGCAGGCCGTAGCTACGAGCCTGCTGGCCGCCTACGCGGGGGTACCGTGCTCGGAACTGGCCGGGAGCGTGATCCGCCTCGCCGACCGTGCCCTGGCGCTGGACCCGGAGATCGCCGGGGCCTACGCGGCGCGCTACATCATCGCGGACTGCGAGCATCGGTGGACGGACGCCGAAACAGAGCTCCTCAAGGCGGTCGCGGCGGACCCCTCCTACGCGACAGCCCACCAGTGGCTGGGCGAGCTGTACATTGTCCTCGGCCGAAACGACGAGGCCGGCCAAGCCCTCCAGCGCGCCCTGCGCCTGGACCCTGCGTCGAGGCCATTGGCCTTCGCCATGCATTCATACTTCAGCCACGTCGGGGAGTACGATCGTGCGCTGGCCGAGCTGGAGCGTGCCCGGAGTCTGGCGGCGGACGAAACGGGTGCGGGCTCCGCGGGGAGCAGTTACTGGTCCGAATTCGACATCCAACTCAAGCGCGGCGACTACGACGCGGCCCGCGCGGCCCTCGCGAGCTATGCGGAAACCCAGGGATACGATCCCGCCGATGCGGTCGCGCTCGTGTACGGCGTCGAGGACCCGGCCAGGCGCGACGTGGCCCACGCGATCCTGGTTCGCTGGGACCGGGAAGGCAACCTGCCACCGCGAGATCTCGCGCTCTGGTACGCGCTCCTCGGAGACGTGGATGCCACCTTCAAACAGCTGGAGATCGCGGAACGGGCAGGCGATCCTTTCCTCACCCACGATATGACCAGGGGATCCTACGCGCCGGTGGAATCGGACCCGCGGTTCCAGGCGATGTGGGAGCGCCTCAACCTTCCGCGCCGGGACGATCCTCCCCACGTGGCGGAGTAGGCGGCCGGCGAGCCCGACGGGGCCAGCCGGCCGGCGCTCAGTCTCCTTGCGAATCCCGCTCGCGGACCCAGGCCACGAGCAGGCTGCTCCGCGGGAAGAGAGCCTCGGACAGGGCGTTAGGTCACCAGTGAAATTCCTAACCGGGGCGCGGCCCGGGCCAGCTTCTGGTCCAGAGTCAGCAGCGGAGCTCCGACGTGCCCCGCCACCCACAGGTAAGCGGCGTCATACGCGGTAACGCCCGCGCGCTCGGCCACGTGGGCCAGCTCGGCAGCCGGGACCTCGGCCTCGAGCACTCCAAGTCGCGGATACAGTTCGAGCGCGGCGACCAGGCCCGCCTGCTGATCGGGATACCTGCGCACCTTCTTCAGGCACACGCTGGCGAGCTCGTATCGGACCAGCGACGGTGCGAAGAGCGCGGCATCTCCCAAGCGCTCGGCCACCAGGTCCGCATCCGGCTCTCCGAACAGGAGCGCCGCGAGGGCGGACGCATCGACGACATCAACGTCCATTCCGGTCCCGGCGGATGTCGTCGGCGCTTTCGCGGGCCGTGCTGACTCCCAGCTCCCGTACCCGGGCAAGCAGTGCCTGCGGTGCCAGGGGCCGATGCTCCGCCAGTGCCTGTTCGAGGATCGCCATCAGCTCTCCCTGCATCGAGCGGTGCGAGGCCGAGGCCCGCTGTCTGAGCCGCTCGGCCAGGTGATCCGGCACGTTCTTGATGGACAGGTTCACGGTCACGGTCAACGCTCCCTCAACGAGGCTCGGGACGGTTCCATTTCAATGCCAATATAGAACCATCAGGGCGGGTGCGCTCCAGGTGGACGTTTCAGACAGGGTACCTTCCCCCGAGGGTGGGGGAGTGGGGGGAGGGGGATAACCGGGAGCCGGCCGGCGCTCAGTCTTCCCGGAAAATCTCCACCAGGTCGATCTCGCCGACGGTCTCGCCCGCAAGCCGCACGGGGAGCGTCTCCGTGAACCGCTCGCATCGGGGCTCTCCATCGAAGCGCCATATCTCGATGGCCCGGGCGTCCGGATCGACGATCCAGTATTCAGCGACCCCCTGACTACCGTACAGCTTCAGCTTGATCCCGCGGTCCCGTCGTTCTGTGGTGGGTGAGAGGATCTCGACCACCAGGTCGGGAGCGCCACGGATGCCTTCCTCGACGATGATCCCGCGCCGGGCCCGCGAGACGAAGACGAGGTCGGGCTGGACGCCTTCCTCCGTGGCCGGAAACTCGACCCCGATCGGGGCGAAGAACAGCTCGCCGAGTCCCCGCACCCCGAAGATCGCCTCGATGGCATAGAGAAGACGCCGAAGGATGCGCTGGTGCCGTGACGACGGAGCGGGCGTCACGTACAGATCTCCCCCGATCGCCTCGTGGCGATGTCCGTCGTCCGGGAGCTGCTGGACGTCTTGCCAGGTAATCTGTGAGAGCGCCATACGTTCCACATTATACCTCCGGGTGGGGGCTCGTGGCACCTGGAGAGTGATGTGGCCCCTCAACGGAAGGTCAACGATCCCGTTCTCGGTGAGAGCGCAGCAGCGTGCCCGAAGTCAGTCCGCACGTCGAGGATGCGACTGATTGCCCGGTCGTTTGGAGGGAGCGGAGATCGGTCCTGATTCATGTCTTTGTGATGCCCCGCAAAGGCCTCATCGTTTACAGGAAGATATCTTCCCGCAAACAATCACGGCCTCAAGACCCCCTACGGTCCTTTGGCTGCCACGCCACGCACGGTTGCCACCATTTCGCACCGCGGCGATCTTCGCCCCATGTCCGAACCCCACGGTTACCAGCGATTTCTAGCCGAGCTTAAGCGCCGCCGCGTGTTCCGCGTCGCTGCGGTGTATGGCGCGACCTCCTTCGTGGTGGTCCAGGCGGCCGACGTCCTCCAGGAAGCGCTCCGCCTGCCAGCGGCCTTCCTGACCGCGGTCGCGGTCTTCGCGCTCCTCGGCTTTCCGATCGCGCTGGTGCTGGCGTGGGCCTACGAGCGGACCCCTCACGGAGTCCAGAAGACGACCTCCGCGACGACCGGCGAGATCGAGGCGATCACTTCGGCACCGGCGGCGAAGCGATGGCCGATCGGACTGGCGGCGCTCGGTGGCGCGGCTCTCATGGCGGCAGGCGCCTGGTGGGTGCTGAAGCCCGATTCGGGAGGCGCCCGCGCCTACGAATCGATCGCGGTCCTGCCGTTCGTCAACATGACCGGAGATCCGGAAGACGAGTATCTCGCCGACGGCATGGCCGAGGAGCTGCTGAACGCGCTGGTGCGGATCGAGGGTCTCAAGGTCGCGTCGCGCACGTCCGCGTTCGCGTTCAAGGGGAGCGCCATCGACGCCAGGACGATCGGAGACTCGCTCGGCGTGGCTACTGTGCTCGAGGGCAGCGTGCGCCGGTCGGCCCAGGTATTGCGCGTCACCGCCCAACTGATCGACGCGGCCGACGGATTCCACCTCTGGTCGGAGACCTACGACCGGGCGCCGGCGGACCTCCTGGCGATCCAGGACGACCTGACCGAGCAGATCATGGCGGCGCTGTCGGTGCAGTTCGGGTCCGACGGGTCAGCCAACGTCGCGAGCCGAGGCACCGAGAGCCCCGAGGCATACGATTACTATCTGCAGGGGCGACACTTCTGGAACAAGCGATCACCGGAGGACATGCTGGTAGCGGTCGGACTGTTCCAGGAGGCCATCGAGGCGGACTCCTCGTTCGGGCCGGCCTACGCTGCTATCGCGGAATCCTACGCGGTGCCGGCGGGGTGGGGGGACGACCCAACGGCCACGATGGTGGAAGCGGATCGCTACGCACGGCTGGCCCTCGCGATCGATCCCACCCTGGCGCAGGCACACGCGTCGCTTGGCTGGACGGCCATGTTCCGTGACCTGGACCTGGCGACGTCCGAACAGCACTTCGTCAGGGCGCTGGAGCTCGATCCCGACTACCCGACAGCGTACCAGTGGTATTCCGAGATCCTCGCGGCGACCGGCCGGAGAGCGGTGGCCGTGCGAACGGTGCGGAAGGCCGAGTCCCTCGACCCCACGTATATCATCCGGTTCAACGTGGCGCGCATCCTGTACCTGACGGGACGCTACGAAGACGCGGTCCGGAAAGCCGAGGAAGTGGCCCGGGAGGGAGGGTCGTACACGGAGGCGGTGCTCTACGTGCAGGCCCTGTCCCACTTCATGCTCGAAGACTATGCGGCTGCGCTTACCACGCTCGAGCGTGCCGGTGCGGGAGAGCAGATCGCGGCGGCGAGAGAGTCGCTGGCGGCCGGCGCACCGGTCGCGACCGGCGATTCCACCCTGAACCTTCTCCTGCGGCTCGCGGACATCGGAGTGGATCCGCTCAGGGGAGAGCCCGTCAGCCTTCTCGCGGCACGCTTCTGGATGCGAGTGGATCCCGACTCGGCTCTCGTCCGGCTTGACCGTGTGGCGCAGGACCTTGAGAGAACAAGCCTGCGATTCGACTGGCTCGACGTGATTGCCGATGCGGCGTTCGACGAGATCCGGGACGACCCACGCCTCGAGGAGCTGAACGCGCGGTTCGGGCTGTAGGCCAAGCGCAGGGTCGGCATTACATTTCCAGCCTACGTTGCAGAGCTTCATACAACGAGAGGAGGACGCTCTTGAATCAGGATAGCAAGTGCCCGGTAGCGGGCGGCGGTGGTACCTCGAACCGTGACTGGTGGCCGAACCAGTTGAACCTCGGGATTCTTCGTCAGCACTCCGAGAAGAGCGACCCGATGGGGAAGGACTTCGACTACGCTGAGGAGTTCAAGAAGCTCGACCTGGAGGCCCTCAAGAAGGACCTCTACGCGCTGATGACCGACTCGCAGGACTGGTGGCCGGCCGACTACGGTCACTACGGGGGGCTGTTCATCCGCATGGCGTGGCACAGCGCGGGCACCTACCGCATCGGCGACGGCCGCGGGGGCGCGGGATCCGGCACGCAGCGCTTCGCGCCGCTGAGCAGCTGGCCCGACAACGTGAACCTCGACAAGGCGCGCCGTCTGCTGTGGCCGATCAAGCAGAAGTACGGCAAGAAGATCTCCTGGGCCGACCTGATGATCCTCGCCGGAAACTGCGCCATCGAGTCCATGGGACTCAAGACGTTCGGCTTTGCCGGAGGACGCGAGGACGTGTGGGAGCCGGAAGAGGACATCTATTGGGGCGCCGAGAGCGAGTGGCTCGGCGACAAGCGCTATTCCGGCGACCGGGACCTCGAGAATCCTCTCGCCGCCGTGCAGATGGGGCTGATTTACGTGAACCCGGAAGGACCGAACGGCGAGCCTGACCCCGTCGCGTTGGGCCGCGACATCCGCGAGACCTTCGCGCGCATGGCCATGAACGACGAGGAAACCGTAGCGCTGACCGCTGGAGGACACACGTTCGGCAAGTGCCACGGTGCCGGCGATACCGCCCTTGTCGGTCCGGAGCCCGAAGACGCCGGCATCGAAGAGCAGGGCCTCGGCTGGAAGAGCAGCTTCGGCAGCGGGAGGGGCGCCGATGCCATCGGGAGCGGCCTGGAAGGTGCCTGGACGCCGAATCCGACTCAGTGGGACACGGGTTACTTCGACATGCTGTTCGGATACGAGTGGGAACTGACGAAGAGCCCAGCCGGCGCCTGGCAGTGGACGCCGAAGGACGTGGCTGGAGGGGACCTCGCGCCGGATGCGGAAGATCCGTCCAAGCGGGCGACGACCATCATGACGACCGCCGACATGGCGATGCGGATGGACCCGATCTACGAGCCAATCTCGCGACGGTTCCATGCGAATCCGGAAGAGTTCGCGGACGCGTTTGCCCGGGCGTGGTTCAAGCTGACGCACCGCGACATGGGCCCCCGCTCACGCTATCTGGGCCCGGAGGTCCCGGCCGAGGAACTGATCTGGCAGGACCCGGTGCCCGCCGTCGACCACGAGCTGATCGACGACGCCGACATCGCGGACCTCAAGGGCAGGATCCTGGCTTCGGGCCTGTCGGTCCCGGAGCTGGTCTCGACGGCCTGGGCGTCGGCGTCCACGTTCCGCGGTTCCGACAAGCGCGGCGGGGCGAACGGGGCTCGCATCCGTCTCGCGCCGCAGAAGGACTGGGAAGTCAACCAGCCGGCCCAGCTGAAAGCCGTGCTGCAGACGCTCCAGGGAATCCAGGAGGCGTTCAACAGCGCGCAGTCAGGCGGGAAGAATGTCTCGCTCGCCGACCTGATCGTCCTCGGTGGATGCGCCGGTGTCGAGCAGGCTGCGAAGAACGCTGGGCACGACGTGGCCGTCCCCTTCACGCCGGGACGCACGGATGCGTCGCAAGAGCAGACCGACGTGGAGTCGGTCGCCGTACTCGAACCGGCTGCCGACGGGTTCCGCAACTACCTCAAGACCCGATACGCCGTATCGGCGGAGGAGCTGCTGGTCGATCGTGCGCAGCTGCTGACGCTCACCGCTCCCGAGATGACGGTGCTGGTCGGCGGCTTACGTGTCCTGAACGCCAACTTCGGACAGTCCCGGCACGGCGTGTTCACCGGGCGGCCCGAGACGCTCAGCAACGACTTCTTCGTGAACCTGCTCGACATGAGCACGACGTGGAAGGCGACCTCGGAAGACGAAGACGTGTTCGAGGGTCGTGATCGCGCGACGGGCGAGCCCAGGTGGACCGGCAGCCGTGTCGACTTGATCTTCGGTTCGAACTCCGAGCTCAGAGCCGTGGCCGAGGTCTACGGGTGCGAGGACTCGCAGGAGAAGTTCCTGCACGACTTCGTAGCGGCGTGGAACAAGGTGATGAACCTGGACCGCTTCGACCTGGCCTGATCCTGGCATAGGCCGGAGCGAGCTCGACCATGCTGCGGGAAGTACGAAAAGCCCCGTCCGACGGGGTTTTCCGTGTATGGGCCCGGGTGGATGTGCCGCGCCGTTCAGCGTTGCGAATGCGCAGGAGGCGCGCGGCGCACCACCACGGACCTCACGCTTAGCGAAGAAGCGGCCGACCTGTGCCTGGTGGAAGGCCCGTGAGAGACGAATACGCCCCCGAGGAAAAGTACCTGATCTGGCATCGGAAGGAAGTCTTCCGCGGACCCGCACGAGGTTGAATACTCGCCAGATGTGGAAGCAGGTCTGGAGGGACTAACCCGCAAGCTTGCCCTCCGCGAATCCCGATGCCATCCTGCGGATCCCCGCCGCCCGTCCCGCCCGTCGCATCCCGCGCGGGAGTGCATCATGATCCCCTGGGTCCTGCTCGTCGTCACCGTCGTCTTCCATCTCTACACCGGGTGGCTTCCGTACACGCTGCACGTTCCGGTCGTGCCCGGGCTGTTCGTGGCCAGCCTGGTGGCGGCGTGGGCAATGCTGCGGTGGCGAAGGCCGCATACGACCCTCGGTTTTCCGCTCCTCGCGGTCCCGACTGCTCTCATGTTGTTCAGTCCTGTGGACGTGAGCGTGAACCCAGAGGCAAGACTCGGGGTGCGGCTGGTGCCGGTGGCATATGGGCTCATGACGGTGAGCGGGACCGATCAGTCCTACGCCGATGAGTTCGACGCTCGGGGGTGCATCGTGCCTGCGAACCCGAAGCGGTGGACGATTCAAGTCGGGTACCGCCTGTCGGGCCTGGAGGAGTGGGGCAGAACTTGACTCGGTTCGACTGCGGATGTCTATTGGTTCATAGGTTTACTGTCGTCAGGATGCCTTCCGGCACGGCGGCGAGGCAGCGCCCCGTTTTCACGCTGTGCCGAACACCCTGATATCAGGAAGACACACGAGCGACGTATGCGCCCCGCTGCACTGCATGCCATGCAGCTACGGAGCTCCTTCTCCAGCAGTTGGTTCGTTGCTGCCACGACAGCAGGCGAACAGGAGAGTTCTCAATGGCGCTATTCGCACGTCGTCCCGCCTTGGCCTTCGCAATCGTGCCCCTACTCCTCGTCTGCACAGGCTGCGGAAAGACCACACTCGTAGGTAGCGGTCCCTATGCACCGGGGGTCACGACAGCTCCCGGTCTCAGATACTACTTGGCCAAGGACGTCGTGATCGTCACGGACACGATCCGATACGAGCTGATCCGTGACGTGAATCCGGCAACCCTGGAGGTCCGGCCTAGGCTCAGTCTGCGGACGACGCGAGCCAACGTCGCGCTGAAGACCGCGGCCGACATGAGTCGGTTCTACGTCATCAACCTCGAGCCCAAGAGCACGGTCGAGGACGAACTAGGAATCACAGTGGGCGCGGACGGCCTGCTCGCGTCGGTCAACTACAAGGCGACCGACAAGACCGCCGAGGCGCTCACCGGCGTCGTCAGGGGACTCTCGTCCATCCTCGGCATCGCCGGCGTACTCCCGCCGCTGCACACGCCGGAGGTCCTGGCCATCATGCCCGAACCGTCTGTCTGGCGGGACGTGTTCGATAAGACTTGGGAGGCCCGATCGCTGAAGGGAGAGGAACGGGAATCCGCAGGCAACGTATTCCTGGCCACACCTGCTTCGACTGTCTACTTCCTCAAACAGTCGGCCGGGGGCATCGAGCTGTGGGACACGCGGGCCAGGCTGGACACCAACCTTCGCGGGCTGTGGATTGAACACACGAAGCTCCTGAGGCGTGCAAGCGCTGCGGCAAGCGACAAGGACATGCAGCTGCTCACGAACCGGGCGAAGTCCGTCGAGCAGGCAATCACATCGACGGAAGCGCGGCGGAAGGCCGCGCAGGCCTCGTTCGAGGCCGCACTGCAGAGGTTTCTCGCCGAAAACGAGATCCAGAAGAAGACGTTTAGCCGGACGGCCGTATTCGTGCTAGAACTCTCGGACCTGCCTCCTAGCGATGTAGTGGCGATAGACGGGTATGAAGACGACGTGAAGCTATCCTTAAAAACCTACTCCAAGGTGCTGGGGCTTTTCAACGAGACGGGGATCGTCGTAACCGTGGATCCGGCACAAGCTCACGACTCGTGCCCGATCGCCACGTCTGACGACGAAGCCGCCCGGAAGGATTCGAAAGACGACGCCGCCCGACTCTTCTATCGTCCGCCCCGGTCCGTCGTCCTGACGACGTATGGACTCCAGTCGACGCCCACGAAAGAGGGGAACGTCGAGACGAAGCTGCTACTCCGGGAGGAACAGTCAGTCGCCGTTCTCCACCCGGGCGAATGCCCAGTACGTCTCGAATACTCCGCCAAGTCCTTCGCCGAGAGCAACTTCAGCCTGGCCTTCGACGCGAGAGGCAGGCTTACCGGAGTCACCCAGGGAAGCAGCGCAGGGGGCGCGACGGCGGCTGAGGCTTTCGCTTCTTCCATACAGGTGGCGCGCGATGAGTACGCGGCCAGCCTCGCCAAAGCCAAGGAGATACAGGAAACACAGCAGGCCATTCGCCTGCAGGCTCTCGACGCGCAGATCCAGGAAGTGCAGAAGAAGAAGGATCTGATCGACGCGAGGATAACCGCACAGGGCTCCACGGCGACCGCCGAGCTGGTGGCCGAAAAGGAGAGGATCGATGCCGAGCTCGCCCTGCTCCAATCCCGTGCGCAGCTGGCCGAATCTCAGGTTGCGCTGGAGCAGAGCGCGGAGATGGCAGCACTCCGATCGGAAGTCGAGCGGCTCAAGCTCGAGGTAGAAATGCTGCAGCGTCTGGCGCAGCTGCGCGCTCTGGAAGAGGCGAAGAAGTAGAAGCCGGCAGACTCGATGCCCTCCCGTGTGCCCCGCGCGGGAGCGGCTGGCATGTGTCGATCACGGCAACAAGGAGGAGGCCATGAAATGGCAGTTCCCAACTCTCCAAGCTGTGGCGGCCAGCGCCCTGGTGGTGCTGACGGGCTGCGCGGGGGAAGTCACGGAACAGGCCGCTGCCCCTGCGGCGGAGGCGGAGATCATCCTGCGAGAGAGGAGCTTCATCCCGGATCCTGGGGTCGAAACGGAGCTATCCCTGGCTATGGAGTCCGGTACAGAACCGCTGGTTCGCGGTATCATACAGTTCGGTGCGCCCCTCACGCCCGAGGGCCACAGGGAATTGGACGAGTCGGGCATCGTGCTCTACGAGTACCTAGGCGGGAACTCATACCTCGCCGGCTTTCCGGCTGAGGCACCGCTCGGGGCATTCGCAGCCTTTCGGTGGGCCGGCGAGCTGAGGTCTGCGGACAAGCTTCGTCCGGAGCTGGCGGAACTGGATCTCCAGGATTGGGCGCTCGATTCAGTGACGGGTCGTGTCCAGCTCCTGGTGCGGTTCTATCCCGACGTGGCTGCCGAGCAAGTATCCCTGGAACTGGAATCGGTAGGGGTCGTGGGCGAGCCGTATGGCTCAGCCAACACGTGGGCGGTCGTCGCCGATCCGGAGTTGATTGGCGAGCTTGCCGGGTTGAATGGGGTCATATCGATAGAGGAAGGTCCCCTGCCGTTCCTGCCGCTGGGTCCGAACGAAGGCGGACGCCGTGTGGCGAATACGGACGCGGCCCAGCAATCGACCTTTGCCACACTCCAGCCTGGCTACCGCAACGTGAGCGGCCTCGGGATCCAGATCGGGATCTGCGACTCCGGAGTGGACCAGGGGCACGATGACTTCGACGCCATCACGGCAGCCGGCAACGCAGGCGCCTCGCGCGTCTACAACCAGAGAGTCGGCAGCGACGACCATGGCACCCACGTCGCGTCGATCGCGGCCGGCAGTGGCCTCAACAGCGCCAACAACGGCCTCCCCGCATTCAGCTTGAGGGGTCATGCGCCGAGGGCGGGCGTTGGAGACTATCCGCAGTTCGGAGGAAACGCCCAGGCTTTCCACGACGCGATCGTGAACGATGGGACGGACGTCACGAACCACTCATACGTCCAGTCCATGAGTGTCTACAACACCCGCGCCATAGACCTCGACCTGCTCGTCAGGGGCGACGGGACGGACAACAACGGGAACGCGATTCCGGCGCAACCGCAGGTCTGGGCCGTTGGCAACAACGGCACTTGGGCCCAGTACGGAGACGAGGAGGGCTACTATGCCGTCTTCACGTCGGCAAAGAACACCATCAGCGTGGGGTCCGTGGACACGAGGAACGGGCGACTATCGGACTTCTCGAGCCGAGGACCCACGTTCGACGGACGGATCAAGCCGGACGTCGTGGCGCCCGGTTGCCTGAACTCCATCGCCAACCAGGACATCATAGCGGCCGACGGGGGCACGCAGGGCTACCGAGGTATGTGCGGCACCTCGATGGCGGCGCCCGTGGTCTCGGGCATCATCGCACTCATGATGGAGGAGTTCACAGGCGGAGGTGGACAGCTCGCGAACGTCTTCCCGTCTACGTACAAGGCGATCCTGGTCCAGACGGCTCGCGATATGGAGAAGACGGCTCCGTATGCGACCGAGGAGTTCGAGGACCCTGACACCCAGGACACGCTGCTGTATCATGCCGGGCCCGACTTCTCCACCGGGTTCGGGCTTGTCGACGCCGACGCCGCGCGCGCGACGATAGGTGATACACATAGGTGGCGGCAAAGCTCGCTGGGGGCGACCGGTACGACCCACCGGTACTGCATCACCGTGCCCACCGGGTCGGAGGAACTGAAGGTCGCCATAGCGTGGGACGATGAACCGGGGAGCGACCAGACCGCGGAAACGGCCGCCAAGCTGGTCAACGACCTGGACCTAGAGCTTCATAGCCCAACCGGTGCGACTGTCCTGCCCTGGACGCTAGATCCGCTTCCCCTCACGGCCAACCCTGGTGATGGGGCGCAGGACCCGATCACGCCGGCCGACGTAGTCCCTGCCCGGCGCGACGTGGACCGCCGGAACAACGTGGAAATGGCCAACGCCTTCCTGCCGGGAGCCGGGACGTGGAGGGCCGAAGTATCGGCCTTCGCCCTTCCTACGGGTAACACGCAGCCGTACAGCCTGGCCAGCTCGCACCCCATCCGGCCTTTCTGTCCGATCGGTCCCGGGGACATCTGCGTGCGGTACCCGTGGCTCTGCTTCGATATCGTGCCCAATGTCTGCGACCGATGGCCGCAGGTGTGCGAGCCGATTGAACTTCCGGACCGGCCGCCGGTAGGAGGACCTTGGATCATCGATCCCAGGGTCCCGACCCCGATCGATGAGATATGCAAGTACGTCCTGGATTGTCCGGGGTGCGAGGGTCGCGGCTGGGCGCTGTGCCCCGGCTGGGAGATCGCCATCGACAATCTGCCGCCGGACGCAGTGGTGACCATCTTCACGCGGGAAGGGACGATCGTGGCCGCGGACACGATTCGAGCGACATCGAGAGTGCTGAGAGTCGACCGCGGTCGTGCGGGCGAGCAGTACCTGATCGCCTTCGCCAATCGGGACGGGAACCCGTACCCGTCCATGCTGAAGCTGCGGCTGGACATCCGGAAGCGCTGATGGTTCACCGGCGCGAGGGTGGACGGGAGGAGAAGGTGAGGAGATGCGGGAGATTCTGTTGAGTGCCGTTTTCGTGGCGGCGTTGTGGAGCCCGAACGGTTCGGAGGGTTGTTCCTCCGGGCCGTCGGACAAGAGGTCCGTCCAGGAAAGCCCGAGTTTCGTGATCGATCTGGCGAACCGCAGTTTCGAGCCCGATCCCGGCGTTGACCCCGCGCTGCTGGAGCTTCTCGGCTCTGCGGAAGTTCGTGCGGCGCACGGGATCGTCCAGCTCAACCGAGTACCTACGCCGGAAGACCGGACGGCGCTCAGGAGCGCTGGCGTCGAGTTGCAGCAGTTCCTGGGCGGTACGGCCTACTTGGCTGAGTTCGACGGAACGGCCGATCCGGAATCGATCGCGTCGGTAGCGAGGTGGGCCGGGCTTCTCGTCGCACAGGACAAGGTCTCGCGCGATCTCTGGGAGGGAGAGTACGAGGACTGGGCAGTGACGGATGACAGCCGGGTGCGAGTGCTCGTGAGCTTCCATGCTGGTACCAGTCCCGACGCGGCGGCAGCGACCCTCGAGCGCTACACGGACGTGTTCGAGCCACACGGCCCATCGAACGCCTGGATTGTCGAGATTGAACCCCGCGATGTGCGAGGCATCGCGGCGGACGATTCGGTAAGGTGGCTGGAGCAGGGTCCCCTTCCGTTCATGCCCCTGCCGGCAACTGATTCTGGCATGTGAGGTGAGGACGCAGATCGCAGCTTGAAGGCGCGCCGGTCCGAGAGGGACAAACCTTCTAAAGCGCGGGGAGGGCCTGACCGCGAGGATATAAAGCGATCAGGCCCTTTTTCCATCCCGGTCGGTTTCGGCTGGCCCGAGATCTAGCCCGCCAGGGCCGTCGGCCAGTACCGAATGGGCCGGCCACGCTCCCGCGCTTTCCCATGCGATCGAGATGTGCAGGTGCCCGGGGGATGGTCCCGAGGGACTGTCACACCCCTCCGCTAAACTGATCGAGCGGTGAGGGGGACCCGGGGAGTGCGACTGTGGGGCCGCAGGTCCACGAACTGGGCCCCTCCCGTGCTCGCTTGGTCGAGCCCACCGAAGCAATGGCAAGAGGAGGCCCAGATTACTCGCGAGGAAGATAACGAATCACCCGGCTACCCAAGTACTCAAGGTTCACCAACACAATGAGTTGCACTGAAGACCAACGTAGTGGCGTCGAACACTCTATCAGATATCGCAACGTACCAAGCGTTCATACGTGAGTCCCAGGAGCGAACCTCCTGGAAATCGATCCACGACAGCTGGTTGATCGAATCTAGACTCCATGACTCGGTGAGCCGGACGATAAGGAGGTACTCGAACAGTTGCTTGTCTCTATCCACCGGGTCGGGATAGACTGTCCCCGTCTTCTTACCTCGGCACACCGTCTTGATAGAGAATCTGTCACCGTTGCGGGACAGAGCGTCGACATTCTTGGTTCCAGTACGGGCGGGCTGGAGATTTGGCAAGCCAGCGGTCGCTACGAAGTGTTCCACGGCGAGTCGCTCGCCCACGGCGCCGACCGTCGCGATTCCCCTTCCTCTCAACTCTGCGTCGAGCCAAGCGCGCATCTCGAGAAGGTCGTGATCAGACATCGTCGGTAAGACGTCAATGCTGGGTCTTCCTTCGCCTTTTCTCAAGGCTGACTCCTCCTGACCTGCCCCCAAGAGTGGTACCACAAGCTAAGTTAGTCTGGCCGCAAGCCTCCGTACTGATCCGGGTCCCTGGAGTACGGGCCGTCTGAGCCA
>Ga0255058_10000257_pt1 | contig 31732 bp, 21 predicted proteins | sample Cases_109_9_MG_FD_188637 | JGI IMG/M metagenome (GOLD analysis project Ga0255058, IMG submission 188637) | Seawater microbial communities from Amundsen Gulf, Northwest Territories, Canada - Cases_109_9 | ecosystem: Environmental > Aquatic > Marine > Gulf | place: Canada: Northwest Territories... | reverse complement strand
AAATCCTCATGGTGTTCTTATAATTGATGATGCTTTCAATTCTAATCCTATTGGGGCTAGGATGGCTTTAGATGTCCTTAAAAGTTTTAAACATGGCAGAAAAATACTGGTTACCCCTGGATTTGTTGAATTGGGTAAAATTGAATATGAAGAAAATAAAAAATTGGGTGAAAAAGCGGCGCAAGTATGTGATTACGTCATAGTTGTGGGTAAAACAGGATCAAAACCCTTAATTGCGGGTTTGGTACAACAAGGTTTTTCATCCGAAAAAATTAAAGAGGTTCAATCTCTGGACAACGCTTCTAAAAGCCTGCAGACAATACTAAAGCCTAATGATGTTATTTTATTTGAAAACGACTTGCCGGATAACTATTTATAATACCGCAAATCTAATATGAAAATACTGAGCAAATATGTCTTATTTGAATTTATAAAGTTAGTTTTTTTATCCTTAACGGTTTTAATTACTCTTTTTGTGGTAATTAATTTTTTTGAGACCGTTGATGAATTTATAATATATCATGTAGATCCAGATATTGTTGTTCGTTATTATATATTCAAAATCCCTCAAATAATTTTTTTAATGGCCCCGAATGCCATGCTTCTTGCCACAGTTATTTGCATTGGGACATTAATGCGAAATAATGAAGTTACCGCAATGCGAGCAGCAGGTATTAGCCTTGTATTCATTACGAGGCCGATTCTTCTATTTGCTCTTTCCGTTACCTTGTTCATTGTTGGGGCCAGCGAATATATTACGCCTTTTACCAATCAAAAACTCAATTATTATCGACAGGTAAAAATTCGAAAAGGCCCAGCCCAAAAAAAATTTCAGGAAAATAAGATATGGTATCACTCAAAAGACGATACCATATGGAATATTGAATATCTTAATCAAAAGACTAAATATTTCAAAGGAGTGCATATCTATTTTTTTAAAGACGGCGATACCCTGATAAAACGTATTGATGCCTCTGCGGCCACCCATGATGGGAAGAACTGGATTTTCGAAGATGTATATGTGCGGCGCTTTGATAATTTAAACAAAATAGAAAGCACGTTTATTAAAAGCGCGCAATATAAGTTTAACGAGGAACCGGCTGATTTTTATAGAATAGTGAGAGATGAGGAAGAAATGAGCATTAAATATATCTATCAATACAGCCAGAAATTACGAAAAGAAGGCCTTAACTCAACAAAATATGAAGTGGATTTTCATTACAAAATATCGTATCCTTTTATCTGTGTTGTTATGGTATTAATTGGAATCCCTTTTTCACTAAGGGCCAATAGTTCAGGTGGAATTGTATATTCATTCGGCATCACTCTTGTCATTTCCGGCCCTTACTATTTTCTTTATTCCTTTTCTGTTTCTTTGGGCCATGGTGAAATCCTTCCTCCATGGCTTTCTGCCTGGGGAATAAACCTTGTTGGTCTGGCTTTTGGATTTTATTTGTTATTAACTCTTGATAGCAATGTTTCCTTCCCTTTTTTGCATAAAAGGAGACCTCAAAACCAATTGTTACAAAAAAAGTAGAATAGTATTTAAACACGATATCCCTCTGGTATGGTTGATTTCACCTAAAAGGTTAACTCCTCTTATTTGGGCTTGCATTTGGCGTTGGTTTTAAAAATTTAGGCGCGCTTAGTCTTTAATCGCTGGGGCATCCCCTAAAATGATTTTTCGCAAGGGTTGATAATGTTTAATCAGGCCTGTAAAAATTTTTCATTTATAATCCATCATTCAGAGCTCCAGGTAATAATTAATGATTCGTAAGGCGGCAATTGATATTGGCGCTAACACCACCCGCCTTCTCATTGCGGATTTGCGCCAGAGGAAAACCTTTAAAGAAGTATTTTCCCTTCAAAAAATAACGCGGCTGGGAGAGGGGCTTTCCAATAATAAACGTTTAGGGGAAAATGCTGTGGACCGCACCCTTAAAGCTTTAACAATTTATTCTGAATGTATAAAGAAATACAAATGTTCAAAAGTTAGAGCTGTTGCAACCAGCGCGGTGAGGGAAGCAATAAACGGAGAGGAATTTGTTCAAAGGGTAAAAAATAAAACCGGGCTCTGTGTAAAAGTAATTAGCCAGGAAGAGGAGGCTCGTCTAGCTACTGTTGGGATTTATTCGGGTCTTAGGGAAAAGCCCAAAAATGCCATCATTTTTGATATTGGAGGGGGTAGCTCGGAATATATTCTGACTGATAATGTCGCGAATCCAATAAAAATAGTAGGATTGCTTATGGGCATCGTTCATCTGACTGAAAAATATATTAAATCTGATCCGGTAAGTCCCTTAGAGATTCAGTCTCTAAAAAAGGTAGTCAATAAAAAACTAACTCGAGTAAAGCAAGAATTTAAGAATATTCATAATATTCCTCTCATAGGGACCGCTGGAACCCTCACTCAATTTGCCGCTTTGGATCTAAATCTTTATCCTTATGATCCGGCCGCGGTAAATGGACATAAAATGAGTTTTTCCACAGCGCAAAAAATTTTTTCTGAATTAAAATCCAAAACTATTGTGGAAAGAAGATCTATAAAGGCTATGGAATGCGGGAGGGAAGATTTGATAATCGCGGGAGGAGTTGTTTTATTGGAAAGCATGAAAATTTTTGACAAAGACGAGGTAATTATTAGCGATTTTGGATTGAGGGAAGGTCTGCTTTTAGATTAATTTCACAGGTTTTCATCCTGGACTTCATCTTTATAAAAAGCTTCAAAATCCACAACTTTTTATTCGGCAAATTAATTAAAGCAGTTATGCAGTTTTATTCTTAAACTGTTTTAGGTTTCTTTTTATTTTAGAATCATATTTAAACCGTTATGGAAATTTTAGTGGAAGGATATTTTCAAAAGGGAGGGGGGCGTTAAGGGAAAGTTATCATCCCTGCTCCTTATTCCCTGCGAAAAGCGAGGGGCGCATTCTACAAATAAAAAGAATTTTAATGTGATGCTTTTCCATGAAAAAAGAAATTGAACTGCTGATTCATAATATATTAAACAATAAGAGTCTTAACGGACCAATTGAGATTGTTTTAAGCAAGTTTTGTTTTTCTAATCCGAAATCTGCCTATAAAAATTTTTTAATTTTAAACGATCATATTGATTTCAAAAAACTCTTTCCTAAATTTTTCCCAAGATTAATCCACGATCTTTCAGAAAGTTTTGATCCCGATAGGGGATTAAATAATTTCGAACGGTTCTCCGAAAAGATACTGGATAAAAATTATTTTTATACTCTCCTGGAAAACGAACCGCAATTATTAAAAGCTCTTACAATTCTTTTTTCTGGAAGTCAGCACCTTTCAGACATTCTTTTTAATGATCCCGCCATTTTTGATTGGCTGAAATTATCTGAAACCCTTAATGAGAGCAAAGACAAGGACCACCTTTATAGAGAACTCTGGGATTTTATTCAAAAAACAAGCTCTCATGAAGAAAAATTGGGAGTTCTGAGGCAATTTAAAAAAAGAGAATATCTGAGGATCGGTCTGAGGGATTTAATGGGGAAAGCCGATGTGGTTGAAACCATCAAGGATATTTCCCATCTGGCGGATGTCTGTCTTCAAAATAGCTATGAGTTTTGCGAAAAGGAGTTAATAAACAAATATGGGACGCCAATGGTTATTGATCCCAAGGGGAACAATAAAAAAGCGGAATTTGCTATTTTGGGGATGGGAAAATTAGGAGGGGAAGAATTGAATTTCAGCTCTGACATTGATCTTATATATATTTATTCTACAAGCGAGGGTAAAACCTCAGGAGCTCCAAATAATTCCTTGCGTCTTATACCCTTGTCTAATCATGAATTTTTTATCAAACTTGCAAAAATGATAACCGACTCCATAGGGTTAATTACTTCGGATGGGAGCGTTTTTAGGGTGGATTTAGGGTTGAGGCCTGAGGGGAAAAACGGGGACCTTGCCTCTTCCCTCCGAAGTTGTGAAATATACTATGAATCCTGGGGACAAACATGGGAAAGGCAGGCCCTGATAAAGGCGAGAGTTTCCGCCGGAAATGAGGGACTTGGGAAGAGATTTGAGAAAATTAAACAACACTTTGTCTATCGCAAATATTTAGACTTTCAGGCCATAGATGAAATCCGAAATGGAAAAATAAAAATTGAAAACAAGTTGAAAAAAATGAATAAACAAATGGATGTTAAACTGAGCAGAGGCGGAATAAGGGAAATTGAATTTATTGTCCAGATATTTCAGCTCATTTATGGGGGACGTGAAGAATCTATCAGGGAGAGGAATACATTAAAAGCATTAAAAAAAATATTTGAACATAATTTTATAACCGAAAACGATTATTCTTGTCTGGTAAAGGCATACAGGTTTTTAAGAGATCTGGAGAATAAAATTCAAATTTCCTTTGGTTTGCAAAGCCATTGTATTCCCGCTCATGTTGAAGACCAAATGGTTCTGGCAAAAAAAATGGGAATAATAGGGATAGACCAGAAGGATGCCGCTGAAAAATTATTAAGCGCTTATCAAGGTCATGCGCAAAATACGCATAAAATTTTTGACGATTTATTTAAATCAAAAGAAAATCATGAGAAAAAATTCCCTTCAAAATCGACACCAAATGAGACTGAAATCAATCCGTCCTTGATAATCGATCAATTCCCTTTTAAAAACAAACAGAGAGTTCTTAAGAATTTAAAATTATTGGAATATGGCCAGACATATTCACATCCTTCCCTTCGGAGCCAGGTACTTTTTGGAAAACTCATCCCCGATATTCTCCGAATTTCTTCAAGACAAAACGATCCTGATGAAAGTATTAATAACCTTGAAAGATTTTTTCATTCCTTCAAAAGTCGGGAAATTTTTTTCGATTTGCTGAAGGAAACACCAAAGCTGCTGAAACTCCTTTTAGTATTATTTGGAAATAGCGTTTTTTTATCAAATATCTTAATTCGTCAACCTGATTTATTGGATTCTCTTCTGGATTTAGAAAGTATTTACCGTTTTAAGCCTAAAGATAAAATGAAAATGGAGTTGACAAAGTTTCTGGAAGAGTCGGATAAACGAGAAGACATTAGAGATGTGTTGCGAAAATTTAAAAAAGGAGAGGAGTTGAGGATTGGCCTTCGTTTTTTATTGAAAGAAGCCAATTTAGATAATACTTTTTCCGACCTTACATTACTGGCAGAAGTATATCTATCTCGTTCCCTGAGGATGGCTCAGAAAGAATTAAATCAAAATTATGGGAAACCTCTTATCAAAGGCCTTGAAGGAAAAACTTATGAGTGCCGATTTTCAATAATTGGTATGGGAAAATTTGGAGGCCGGGAGCTGGGCTTTGGTTCTGATCTTGATGTTATATTTGTTTATGAAGGTGATGGACAAACGGAAGGAAAAAAAAGCAAACCTATTCAGAATCAGGAGTATTTTGCCAAGCTGGCAACCCTTATTTATGATTTGGCCGGCGCTATAACTTCCGTAGGATTCGCTTATAAAATAGATACAGATTTAAGGCCTGAAGGGAAAAAGGGCATTTTGGCGCTCCCCATTTCCGGTTTCAAAAAATACTTTGAAGAGAGGGCTAGCCTCTGGGAAAGACAATCTTTAACCCGCGCGCGGTTTATTGTTGGAGCTGAAAGTTTAGGAAAGAAATTCATAAAAATAGCGCATGATTTTGCGTATGAAAGCCGGTTTGAATACGGAGCCCCCGCTGAAATGCACAGCCTTAGAATGAAAATGGAAAAAGAATCGGGAAAAGAAACCCGACTTAGAAAGAACGTAAAGGTTGGCTATGGCGGTATGGTTGACATTGAGTTTATCGCTCAATTCCTTCAGTTAAAATTTGGCGGGAAATTTGAAAGCCTTCGAAATACCAGAACCCTGGATGTTCTGAATGAGGCTCACCGAATCGGTCTGTTATCCACAGAACATTACAATAAACTAATAAAGTCCTTTAATTTTTTTAAACCGCTAATCAATGCTCTAAGAATCGATCATGAGCGGTCTGATAACAAAATCCCTGAATCGGAAGAAAAGCAGCGCCAACTGGCTTTGAGAATGGGGTATGCCAACAGAGAGGAAAAAAAAGGCAAAGAGGTTTTTCTAAAAGATTATTTTCGCTATACCCATCAGGTGAGGGAAATTTATAATTCTTTTTTTGTTGTAAAGGAATAATTTTAAAATGAGCCAAACTCTCAGGATCTTTTTTTATGTGCGGGATAGCCCATTCCTTAGCGGTCCGGGGCCATTTAACACGCATAAAATAATGGAAGTGTTTGCCTCAGGTTAAATATATATTCTGCCCGTATTGACTTAATAAAATCAAGAAGATATAATATCCCCCATAGTGTAACGTAAATGGGTTATGTGGGTATGGTTGTTGCTATTTGTTCCATGACTGCCTTTTTGTAAGGAAGGAGAAGGAAATATGATCAACAAATCTTTCAAAAAATACCTGTTGGGGATTAGCCAAGAGGAATCAGGAGCTTTGCTCATTGCAAGTTTGCTTATGATGGTTCTTCTAACTATTGTCGGGGGCGCGGCTCTTACAAATTCAGTTATTGAAACAAAAATAAGCGCGAATTATAAGAAGAGCTCCAGCGCTTTTTATATAGCCGATGCCGGGATAGAAGATGCCAAAGCATCTCTTTTAGGAGCTGACATTAATGATATCTTAGACGGCGCTGATGATGCCCTGGCTCCACCGGCTGCTGAGGACGTTGATAACGGGAAATTGTTTACCAATAAGCCAATTGCAGGCGGAAGCTATACAGTAATTGTCACTGATGATGAAGGTTGGGTAGATACAGATACTAAAGTGATCCTCACCTCAACAGGGACAACCCCAAGCGGGAGTAGTACCCAGGTGATTGAAACCATAGTCCAGGTTGATTCCTTCCCTTTTCCCGGGGCAATTTCTTTTGTAGGCACTACAGGTAGTAGTGATAGGGTAAGGATTGAACTCTGTGGGGCTACCGGCAATGGCAGCAGTTCTTGTAATGTCACGGGCGCTGTACTTTCAGGTCTGGATACGTTAGACGGCAGCACAACTCCAGGTTCCGGTTCATGCGCTAATAAGGACGGAATTGCGACGCAGGACCCTACATTTAATGAGGAGAGTATGAGTATGGCTAACGGCGCTAATTGGGGGATTAATGAAGGCACTCAAACGGTCTGTGCTCCCGGCGGCTGTCCAAATACAATTTTAAGCGGCGCTAACGGCTCCAGCACCAACGCTGGAGGTCCAACTCAGGCCGAGACCATTGCAATGATTGCAGAATTTGAGGCTGATAAAGATAACAACATTGTTGCCTCTACAGTTAGCGGTTCGGGAGCTGTAGATTGGGGCACTAATGTTTCCCCAAAAATTACTGTTATTCAAGGAGGCTATAAAATTGACCAGGATGTTACCGGATATGGGGTTCTAATTGTAAAGGGAAAACTTGAATTCACTGGAGGTGTTGGTGACTTTGATTGGCACGGCCTTATCTACGTTATCGACGATGGTGAAATTATAATGAATGATGATACTTCTGATGACATGAATGTTTGGGGAGGAATTGTGGTAGTCGATTCCGGTGGTGGTGGAGAAGAACGATATAGATTAGATGAGGGGAGTATGCATGTATATTACAGCTGTCAAGCTATTCAAAATTATGTTCCTGGTGGGGGTTTCCAAACGATTGCATGGCGTGAAATAGATACTTAAGTTTACCTCCTTATTCGTTTCCTTTCTTTAGCGATTTTTTATATGACGAACCCTTGATTATTGCAGTTTATATTATTACCTTCTTCGTCAACCCTTAAAGTTCCTTTTTCCTTGCCAAATCTATTATGTTCAAAATCCAGAAATGGATTTTTGGCATCCCGGCTCCAATCTATTTGGCGTTCTCCATTCCGTCTCCGTCCAATTTCGCAACCCCCGGAAAAATAATATCCTGATTCTGCATTTTATTGTTAAAGGCTTGTTTATAAAATAGATATAGGGTATTTAAAGCGTCAAAATACAATGGCCCATGCCTGATTCAATGACCCGGATATCCCTTTTAGGTTATTGACTCATTAAAATCAAATAGATTAGTATTTATTTAGAGCTAATATGTGGGTATGGTTATTGCGTCTCATTTCATAACTTCCTTTTGGGAAAAAGGAGAAGGAAATATGATCAATAAATCCGTCAAAAAATACCTTTTGGGAATTGGCCAGGATGAAACAGGAGCTATGCTCATTGTAAGTTTTCTTATAATGGTCCTCCTCACTATCGTCGGGGGCGCGGCTCTAACAAATTCAGTCATTGAAACAAAAATCAGCGCAAATTTTAAAAAGAGCGCCAGCGCTTTTTATACAGCCGATGCGGGAATAGAAGCCGGCAAAGGATTTATTTTGGCCAGAAATAATATAGATGATGCCCTGGACGGGGTCGATAATAAAGTGGGTCCACCGCCTGCTGATGACGTTGATAACGGGTTAGTGTTTACTAATCAAGGGATTTCAGGCGGGAGCTATACAGTGACGGTTGCTGATGACAATGATCTAGATGGCGCCATTTGGGAAGATGTAAATAGCGTAGCGGTGCTCACTTCAACAGGGACCGGCCAAAGTAATAGTAGCGCTAAGATCGAAGCCTACATTCGATACACTCCTTTTATATTTCCCGGAGCTCTTACTTGGGTCGATAATGAGAATGGCGCCGATGATAATGATGAAGTAAAAGTCGATATTTCCAATTGGAACAATGGGCAACCCTCTGATGGAGTTATGGGTATGGTTATTACCGGTCTTGATACGCTCGATGGCTCAAATATTCCTGGCAGTGGCACAGGTCCTGATGTTGAGGGATTTGCTACCCAGGAAGGGCAATTTAATACTGCTCCTTCAACTATACTTCAAATGACTAATGCAGGAGTTGATGAAGCGACCCAAACGATGTGCGATCCTCCCGCTGGGATCTGTTACCCTACCTTAAGTGGGGATACAGGAGGATCAGTGTTGAACGCTACCACTGGTCCAACAGAGGCAGAAATGAAGACAATGTTTGCTAATTTTAAAGCTGAAGCGCAAGTGGCTCCGAACTATTATCTTGCTGGAGCTAATAATGGACCGTGGCCACTAAACGTAGGCACCGCCATAGCTCCCGTAATTGCTGTCATTGAAAATGGAACCGGTCAAACTAATTTTGATACTGACCTTACAGGGTATGGCATCCTCATAGTTGAGGGCAGGTTGCGTATACAGGCGAACATTGAATGGCACGGCGTCATTTACATCAGTTGCCGGGGAGGTATTGAGCTGGCTGATAATACTGCTGACAGCCTTGAGGTTTGGGGGGGAGTTGCAATGATTAACTATGATGATAATGATCAGGCTAATTGCGGTGGTGGTAGCGATGAAGAACGGATTGAAATAAATCAAGGGTTGATACACATTTATTATAGCACTGAGGCCATTCAAACCTTTGCGATGCCCTTTGGTGGCTTAGAAACGATTGCATGGCGAGAGTTAGACTGATTTTACCGTTCGTTTCCATTCTTTAGCGATTTTTTATATGACGAACCCTTGATTATTGCAGTTTATATTATTTCCTTCTTCGCCAACCTTTGAAATTCCTTTTTCCTTGCCAAATCTATTATGCTTAAAATCCAGAAATGGATTTTGGGCATCCCGGCTCCAATCTATCTGGCCTTCTCCATTCCCTCTCCGTCCAATTTCGCAACCCCCGGAAAAATAATATCCTGATTCTGCATTTTATTGCTAAAGGCTTGTTTATAAAATAGATATAGGGTATTTAAATCGTCAAAATACAATGGCCCATCCCTGATTCAATGACCCGGGAATCCTTTCTTGGTTATTGACTTAATAAAATCAATTGTTTATCATTTTTATGATAGGGTAAAAGGTGAGTATAATTAATGGATTGTGTTTTAATTCTTTAGTTGTCATTTGTGAAAGAGTTTAAGTTGGATAAGAAAGTTTCTAAAAAATACTTTCTTGGTATAGGCCAAGATGGATCGGGGATTCTACTTCTTATTGGCTTTATTCTCATGGTCCTCCTTACTATTGTGGGGGGCGCGGCTCTTACAAATTCAGTCATTAAGACAAAAATTAAAGTAAAATCCACAAAGAATACTAATACTTTTAATATAGCTCGGGCCGGGTTAGAAGCCGGCAAATCAGAATTTACTAAAATCAATCCAAGAGTCATTGGAGATGTTTTAGATGGGGATGATAACTTGGTCCATATCAACCCAGATCATAGTAGTAATGATGATAATGGAATATTGTTCCCTACCCCTGGCAGTATAAGAGGCGGAAACTTTACAGTGATGGTCACTGATGACAATGATGATGCTGATCCATGGACAGATTCTAATGACACGTTTATATTGACCTCAACAGGAACGGGCCCCGGAAATAGTAGTTCTAAGATCCAAGCTAACATTTGGAAGGTTCCTTTTAATGTCCCGGGGGCGATTTCTCTCATCGATAATGAGAATTCCAACCATGAAAAGGATAAGTTTTTTGTTAAATTTCCTGGTGGGTTCGGCGCTCCTACTACGAATGTTTTGGGAGTCCTTATTACGGGCGATGACACACTGGATGGGTCAAATAATGTGGGTAATGGCCCGGGTCCTGATACGGGGGGACTGGTCGCTCAAGAAGGCCCCCCCGGGTTTGAAACGGGGGACGGAGTATCGGATCCGGAGGTTCTAGCCGCCACAGGGTTTGATGAAACCCTTGGACAAGTGTGCGACCCTCTTCTTGGACCTCCATGTTACGCCGTTTTAAGCGGGGGGACAGGCCCTGCATGGGACGAAAACGTTGCCGAGGGGCCTACGGAAACTCAGATGCAGGACCAAATTAATCGTTTAAAAGACAAGGCGAGTTTCACTACTACTTCTTCTACACTTTCCGCTTCAGGTTTTCCAGCAAATTTAGGGGACCCTAGTAACCCGGTAATTGCGTCTGTTGACGTTGGAAGCAATTGGTTTGAGATGGATCAGAACCTCGAAGGATGGGGCATTCTCCTCCTTGAGGGCAGGCTGCGCATAAAAAATGCCTCGGTTATTAGATGGCACGGCGTCATTTACCTCGGTTGCCGGTCCCAGTTGGAAATGAACGATGACGTGAACGACCTTTTCGAGGTTTGGGGCGCGATTATAATGATTAACAGGAATGATGGCGCTTGTTCCGGTGGTAGCGCCGAAGAACGGCTGGAATTCAAAAAAGGAATGGCGCACGTTTATTATAGCTCCGATGCGATTTTTAGATTTGCTTCTCCCCTGGCGATTTCGACTTTAGCATGGCGCGAATTATCCTAATTTCTTCTGTAGTTTTTTTCATTATGCCCATCAAAAGGGAAGCCAGCTAATGTTTACAACCTTCCTGGCTTAAGTCAATAATCTATAATCTGTCGGCCCTTGTTTTTTGTTTCAATTTAACTATTTTTAAAAGTGTTTAGCTATCCTTTTTCCGGAGATTTGCCGCTGGAAGTTTCAAAAAGTATCTTTATTGGTGTTTTTTGTCACAGAAAAATTTTCAGGAACCGTTCCGTAGATAAAGCTTTCCATGATATAATCTTTTTGACCAGCGGGGGCAATTAACCCGGTTTTGGGATCTACTCTCGCGAAAACAATGCTGGAAGGGGCTATAAAATCAGTTTTGGGAGTCCCTTCAAGGGCCGACTTCATATAGTCTAGCCATATTGGACTGGCGGTTCTGGATCCTGTTTCATTTTTCCCCAATGGAGAATAATCATCCATTCCGACCCAAACTCCCGTCACACGTTCTGGAACGTAGCCTAAAAACCATGCATCAATGAAATTATTAGTGGTGCCGGTTTTGCCGGCGACTGGCCTGCCAAGCGCCTTGACCTTTCTCCCCGTGCCATGATTAACCACATTTTTTAAAAGATTAGTTATTACATAGGATACTTCCTCAGAAATAACCCTCTCTGAAGAAGGATGGTTTTCTTCAAGTATAGTTCCATTTCTATCTGTAATATATCGAATAGCTGTAGGGGTAATTTTAATTCCACCCCGGGCAAAGGTTGAATAAGCGGAGGTTAATTCCAAAAGGCTGTTTCCGGAAGATCCGAGCGCAAAAGAAAGATCCTTATTGATAGGGCTTTTAATTCCAATGCGTCTCGCATAATTGACCATCTTCTTAATCCCTATCTTCTGCAATATTTTTATAGTTACAATATTTCGTGAATGGGTAATGGCGTTTCTTAATGTTGTGGGACCGTAAAATTTTTGCTCAAAGTTTATTGGCTTCCATTTATTGTTAATTAAATTTTCATCGCTATAAATAATAGGCGAATCGTAAATTATACTGGAGGGGGTAAATCCCTCCTCTATAGCGGCTGAGTAAATAATTGGCTTAAAAGCAGACCCAGGTTGGCGAGAGGACTGCACCGCTCTGTTAAACTCACTTTTCATAAAATCTTGTCCTCCGATCATGCTTTTGATGTGGCCTGTGGCGACATCAATGCTAATGAGAGCCCCCTGCACCAAGGGCTCTTGTTCGAGCGCCAATATTAATGAGTCTTGATTTTGAGTGTTATCTTTTGGCAAAATTTTTACTTCAATTATATCGCCTACATTAAGGGCATCACCGGGATCTTTTATTTTGGCAAATCTCCCATCTTTTTTCGGATCTGGTTTTCTAGCCCAGCTCATATTTTTCATATCAATTTTGCCCCTCTTGCTTCCTAAATCTATGTCAACTGTTTTATCATTGATTTTGGCGACTATTCCTTTAAGAATTTTCCCGGGCTGGTAAATATCTTCTTCAGAATCTTCTGATTTTTGCAAATTTAACTGGCGGATTTCTATTGCTTCGTCTTCAAGACCATTGCCAATCTCAATTTTCCCTATGGGGCCACGATACCCGTAACGTTTGTCCGCTTCTCCTAATCCTTTAAGGACAGCTTGATGCGCATATTTTTGGTCCCTTAAATTTAAGGTAGTGTAGATGTTCAAACCATTTCTGTAGAGGTTGGCGGTGCCATATTCTTTCTGGATATACTGGCGAATATACTCCACAAAATGCTGGGCCTCATGTGTGGCTTCCCTCTCTTTATTTGAAAGTTTAAATTCTGAATTTATTTCTTTTTTGGCCTCATTGAGGGATATGAAACCTTCTTCAGCCATTCGGTTTAATGCATATGCTCTTCTTTTCCATGCCTGTTCTAAATTTTTAATACGCGAATATCGGGAAGGGGCGCGTGGAAGCCCTGCAATAAAGGCCGCCTCTGGCAGGGTAATATTTTCTATATGTTTATTAAAATAGGTCAAGGATGCCGCTTCAACCCCATAAGCTCCATGTCCGTAATAAATTTGGTTTAGATATATTTCAAGTATCTCTTCTTTTGAAAAATGCCTTTCAATTCTTATTGCGAGAATTGCCTCTTTTATCTTTCGTTCGATCTTTCTTTCAGGTGTTAAAAACATTGTTTTTGTCACTTGCTGCGTTATAGTGCTTCCTCCTTCCACAATTCTGCCAGCTCTGAGATTATTATAGAAAGCCCTTAAAATGCCTGAAATATCTATCCCATGATGCTCAAAAAAATGGCTATCTTCAACGGCAATAGTGGCTTTTATTAAGACTTCTGGGATTTTGGACAGAGGAAGAAGGATGCGTCGTTCTATAAAAAATTCCTCAATCAGCTCATCATTATCCGAAAAAACGCGTGTGATTAAACTCGGTTTGTAATTTTTTAATTCCCCGATATCCGGCAAATTTTTGGAATAGTGATAATAAATAGCCCCTGCTCCAATGACGGAAAAGAGCAAACAAAACACGAATAGATAAAGCGAACCTTTTAAAAGGTATATTATTGGCGATTTTCGTTTTTTCTTTAATCTTTCAATGTATCTTGCGGGCATGTTTTTTTAATTTTAAGCTCTAAAATTTTTCTTCGAAGGGTATTTCTGTTTATGCCAAGATAGGTTGCAGCTTGCAATTGGTTCCAGTCTGTTTTTTCTAAAACCTTTAGCAGCAAAACTTTTTCAACGGACCTAATGGTTAGATCATAAATGCTGCCTTTATTCCATTTAGTAACATTATCTAATAAATTATACAATTCTTTCTGAAATTGAGCTAATCCCTTATTTTTAATTGGGGGGTCTGAAGACGATAAATCTTTACAGAGTTTAATAGGCAGATGCTCTGGTTGTATGGTTTTTCCAGGATTCAGTATAATTGCTCTTTTGACAGTATTCTCCAACTCTCGTGTGTTTCCTTTCCACTCTCCGAGGTTCAAAAGTTGTATAGCCTTAGGATGAATAGTTATTTTTTCCAAACCAAGTTCTTGCTCCACCTTCCTGGCAAAATGTCTTGCCAGCAAAGGGATATCCTCTCTATGGTCGCGCAAAGGCGGAAGCGTGATGGTAATGACATTCAAGCGGTGATAAAGGTCTTCCCTAAATTGTTTATTTGTTATGGCTTTCTCCAGGTCCTGGTTGGTGGCCGCTAATATTCTGGTTTGAGACTTGAGGGAGGATTTCCCTCCAACGCGATAAAATTCCTTTTCCTGTATTACGCGAAGAATTTTTGCCTGGAGTTGCAAATCCATATCTCCAATTTCATCCAGAAACAGAGTCCCTTTTCCGGCCAATTCAAATTTTCCTATTTTTTGCTCAACCGCGCCTGAAAATGCCCCCTTTTCATGTCCGAAAAGTTCGCTTTCCAATAAGTCTTTTGGTATGGCTGCGCAATTTATAGTGATAAACGGTTCAATCACACGGTGCGAATTGTAATGCAGGGCTTTTGCCACCAGTTCTTTTCCGGTTCCGCTTTCTCCCATTATTAAAATATTAACATTTGAGGAAGCTGCTTTCCCTATTACTTTAAAAACTTCCTGCATCGCCTTGCTTTTCCCAACTATTTCTCCCGCCTCAAAGCGCTCTTTCAGTTCGGCTTCTAAAAAATCAATCCTTTTATGTTGCTCTATCTCTTTAATGATTTTTTCCATCAGCAAAAAAATTTCTTCCAGGTCAAAAGGCTTGGAAATATAGTCATAGGCTCCTTGTTGTATTGCCTCAATGGTGTTTTTCATTGTTCCCTGAGCTGTCATAATTATTACAAAAAGGTTGGGGTATGATTGCTTAATTTTTTTAAGAACTTCCAATCCACTTATATCTGGCAAAAAAATGTCTAAAAAAATTATCGAGTAATTTTTTCTTTTCTCAATCTTTGATATTGCTTCAAGTCCATTTTTGGCAAAATCCACCTTGTATCCTTTTATCTTAAGGGCTTTATTCAGCACCCACCGGATACTCTCATCGTCATCTACAATTAAGACGCCGAGATTGCTCGTCAGCTTATTTTGCATTTGTTTCACCTTGTGTTGTAACCAGATTGATTTGGTTCGTGGAAAACACAGGCCGGTCTCAAAAACTTCTTTTAAAGCGCTTAGCCCAACCTGGGGATCCCTAGTTTAATTTTATTCTCTTCTTAAAGGGATATATACATTTGCGGTGGTCCCTTTGTCTTTATTTTTTATTAACTTCAGTCTTCCCCTATGCTCATCTATTATTTTATGAGAAATAAAAAGACCGAGTCCAGAGCCTTTGCTTTTTGTGGTAAAAAATGGAGTAAAAAGTTTGTTAATTATATCATCAGACAAACCTTCTCCCGTGTCCTTGATTTCTACCAAAATCATTCTTATGGGGGCCCTTTGTTTTTTGGATAAAATCTGAAAATCAGCATAGAGTTTAGTGCTTACTGTTAGTGTCCCATTTCTTTTCATAGCCTCCATGCTGTTCTGAATTAAATTCAAAAACACCTGCTTCAATTTTTCTTCATCCGCTTCAACAAGAGGTAGGCTTGGGTCATAATTGAGCTTAATTTGAATATTCTTCATGAGAGGCGATTCTTTTTGCAACAATAAAATTTCCTCAATGATTTTGTGTATATTCACTGCTCTGAAATTTATTGTTTTTGGCTTGTTAAAACTAAAAAAGTTTTCCACGATATTGTTAATTCGATCAACTTCTTTAATAATAACTTTGAGATATTTTTTAAATCCCTCTTTTTTTAACTCCATTTGCAACAACTGAGCGGCTCCTCGGATGCCCCCTAATGGATTTTTAATTTCATGGGCCATTCCGGATGCCATTGCTTCAATGTTAGAAAACCATTTATGAAACTGCATATTTTCTTTTAATTCTTCTATGCGACGTAAATCTCGCAGCTCAAGCACTGCTCCGGCAATAGAATCATTTGGTTCTGATAAAGGGGAAGCTGCTATATCCACCGGAAACGATCCTCCCCATTTATCTAAAAAACTATATTCGAATTCAAAAATGGTTTGGCCGGTTTGAAGGATTTTTCGAATAATTTCAGTCAAATGGGAATTGTTCTCAGAAAAATATAGAAATGATTTATTCAGATAATGGGTCGCAGAAATGGCACATAAATGTTCCAGCGCGGTATTAATAGTGATTACCTTCATATCCTTTGAAATCACCATTACCCCATCTTTAAGACTATTTAAAACATTTTCATATATTTTATCTTTTATCAATATATTTCCTTATCTTGAACGCAAAAATATTCGGGGGCTGCCCTGCATAAAGCGCGAACACCTATCCTTTATTCCCTTTAAAAGGATGGCGTCTATGCCAAAAGGGACTAACAATTTCATTTATAACATCTCCAGACAATTGCCATGGAATGTTACGGGGTTAAGGTCTTAATAACAGGCGGATTTGGTGAAATATTGCGCATTGGTTTAGGTGATGGATTAGTTAAAATTAAAATCCGTTAGGGGTTAACCCATCGGTTAGGCAATAATATTTAAAAATTCAATTTTAAGCATAATCTCTTTAGATTCAGTGAGCTGAAGACTATTTTTTTTGACTCGCCTTGGTTTCGGAAGGCTTTTTTGCCTTGTTTGCTGATTTAGATTCTGATGATTTATTATTGCTATCTTTTTTTGGTTCTGTCGCTTTTTTTTCGCCGCTTAAAGCGTTTTTTCTAGCTTCAGAAGGATAATCGGTTACATACCACCCTGATCCTTTCAAAACAAAAGAAGAATTAGAAATTAGACGAAGCAATTTCCCCTTGCATTTTGGTTTTTCGCACCTTATTAAAGGCTTGGCAGTAATTTTTTGAACCACTTCAAATTGAGAGCCGCATTTTTGGCATTCATACTCGTAAATCGGCATAACTAAAAATTCCTCCTTGCAAAAGTTTATTTATAAAGGTTTGAGCCTTCGCTATTTTATATGGGCGTAGCCTTGGAATAATAACGCGTTAGAAAATTCCACCATTGATTTTAAAAATAATAGAAAAGGTTATTGCTTTATTGAAATGGATTGTTAAAGCCCAATCTTTGTTAAAAGGGATTTTCATCAAGCTCTTAATAACGCAGTAAAAATTTTGAAATATTAAGTCTTTTGGTGATAAGCTTTTTAAATTAATTTAGAAATATGGATTAAACTCAACAGGTTGGTTTTTCATTATAAGAAAATATTGGTTAGTCCTTTAAAGTTTTAATATAAACTCCTTTCCAAAATTAATTACACATGATGAAATAATAATTTATATGAATGTTAGCCAATTAGGGTATTTTTTGTTTTTACCCATAACGGTATTAAAAAATATTTTCTGAAGCGTTTTAGTTACGGGCCCAGGTTTTCCGTTTCCTATTGAACGTTTATCAATTTCTCGTATTGGTGTTACCTCCGCGGCGGTGCCTGTAAAAAAAACTTCATCGGCAGTATAAAGCATATCTCTAGGAAAATTTTCTTCCAGAACCTTTATCTTTTTGTCAGCGGCAAATTGCATAATTGAATTTCTTGTAATTCCTCCCAAGATAGAGAGAAGGGGAGGGGTCTTAATTATTCCATTTTTTACCATAAAAATATTTTCGCCGGAACCTTCGGCTACATTCCCATTAATATCAAGCATTATTGCTTCGTCGTATCCATCCCTGATAGCTTCTGTTTTTGCCATTATTGAGTTAATATATGCCCCACAAACCTTAGCCTTTGTCATTGTTATGTTATGATGATGGCGCGTGAAAGAGGACACTCTAACCCGTATTCCTTTGTTTAAGCCTTCACTTCCCAAATATGCTCCCCAGGGCCAGGCAGCAATCGCAATATTGACAGAGCTGCCAATATAATTTAAGCCTCTTTGCTCATCTCCAATGTAGGCTATTGGTCGTATATAACATTCCTGAAATTGATTGATATTTACCAGCTTAACTATGGAATCGCATATTTCTTTTGGAGTAAAAGGGATTTCTATTCCAATTATTTTTGCGGATTCAAAAAACCTGGTGACATGCTCATTCAACCGAAAAATTGCGGATCTTTTCTTTGTTTTATAACAACGAATGCCTTCAAAAATACCAAACCCGTAATGAAGGGTATGGGTCATTATATGTACCTTGGAGTCCTCCCAAGGAACAAGCTTTCCATTCATCCATGTAAACAATTTAGTTGACATATCTTACCAGATTAAATTTGATTAAATTTGATAAAAAACCATAAACTTTGATTTTACCTTAAAAATTATTTAAAAAACAAATAAATTAAAAGAATCTTATTTAAATAACATCATTGCCTTTCTTCTTACCCTAATCCAATTTTTGGCGCTTATGGTTGGAGAATTTTTGACAAAAGTGGCAAATAATAAATTTTCAACCTACTTGATCATTTTTTAATACTCAAAAACGCTCTGACCATCGTCTAGGAGAAATCTGTAGCTGAATATTCAGAAATGATCTCGTATTAAGGAGTCATATATTCTGAAGGCATAAAGCGGCGAGGCGCCGCAACCGAAAGGAGCTGCCGCTCCGGTGAGCTAACAGAAAAAACTTGTTCAAAAAACAAGTTTTTACAGAGTAATAGCATAAAGGCCAATAATTTTCAGAATTAATTTATTAATTGGCCATATGGTGGATTTTTTAAGATTTATAGATAATTGGAGTACCCAAAACAAAAAGGTGTTATTATACTTACACTTTAGCAGAATTATCTATATGAAAGATTTCTTAGATGATAAATTGGAATGTTCCTCCTGAAATAGTTAGTTTTGGCCCAATTGAGGTAAGATGGTATGGGATATTATTTGCCACTTCCTTTTTTCTTGGATTTTTAATTATTGGTTGGATTTTCAAGATAGAGAAAAAGTCCGCAAAAGATCTTGACGAATTATTTTTTTTTATGATTGTGGGGACAGTGATTGGGGCTCGATTGGGACATACTATTTTTTATGATCCCATTTATTATTTTAGCAATCCAATTAGAATATTAAAAATATGGGAAGGAGGATTGGCAAGTCACGGGGCAGCTATAGGAATCTTTGCCGCATTGTTTTATTACTCAAGAAAAAAGCCTGATCAGAGATATCTATGGTTGTTGGACCGCATGGCCATAATAATTCCCCTGAGCGGATTTTTTATAAGAATTGGAAATCTTTTTAACTCAGAGATTATTGGAAAACCAACTGCTGTTCCTTGGGCATTTATATTTTCTCGAATAGATAATCTGCCCAGGCACCCTACGCAATTATATGAATCTATTGGATATTTATTAATATTTATTGCATTGTTTAAAATCTATCGAATTAATCAAGAGAAAACTACTCCAGGCATTATATTAGGCACGTTTTTAATCAGCGCGTTCTCATTCAGGTTTTTAATTGAATTCTTAAAGGAGAGTCAGTCTGATTTCGAGAAAGGAATGATAATCAACATGGGACAGATATTAAGTCTCCCATTAATCTTGCTCGGTTTGATTATTATCATAAGATTAAAAGCCAATAAAAAAACATCCTCTATTAAAAATTAAATTTTGGATATTGGAAATATTTCATAAAAAATATTGTTTGTGAGCGTTTTAGGGATGACAAGGCCTTATCGTGAGGTTTAACCCAAAAGATTATACGAGAGAATTTTTTTTATTCTGTTTTCTTGCCCAAAGCCAGGGGTCGAACCCCTTTGAGACTGCCCATTTGGACTATCCTGGCAAATTGCCATCATTTGTTACTGCATCCTCTGCTAGAATGCTCCTCGCTTTTTCCGAATGTTCCCAGCTGCCAATGTTTGGAGGCTTGCCTTTCAGGAGTTTGCTAATTTCCAAATACCTTAAATCGAATTCTTGGCTCTGCTTTGAGAGGAGATTTGAGTTTCCAGCATGGTATGATTTCCGTTAAGTTAAATATTATTACGTCTGGGAAAGCTTTGGTTAATAAGTTATTTAAATTTAAATAGTTAGAATGTATAGCGTTATTCTATATTTTTATTTAAAAAACGAATAAGCTCAACTAATCTTCCAAAATTTTTTCGGTTAAATAGCATAATTAGCCTGGGGAGTTCAAGAAACTCATTATTTTTAATTTCATCTTCTTGAGGAGGGCCAGTGGTTATGGAGCCTTTGATCAAAATATCCTTAAAATTTTCATTTAATTTATTAACTATATTTTCTGAGACTGGTTGTGTAAGTCTCAAAACGGTTTTTTCTTTAACAAATCTTGTCGAGTGATAAATGGCATAAAAGTTTTCAATTTCTTCCACCGCCTTATCAATATTATTAACCACTTTGAATAATGATAAGTCTTCATATGAAATGTAGTGATTCTTTAGCAGTTTGTTCCTAATAAAATCATGGAAGAGGCCCCAAAAATCCGATCCTTCTGGTTCAATGAAAATAATGGGTCTGGGTCTTGTTTTTCCTGTTTGAATCAGGGTTAGAACCTCCATCCCTTCATCTAATGTTCCAAAGCCTCCGGGCAATAAAACAGTGGCATCAGATTCTTTTAGAAAAATAAGTTTTCTTGTGAAAAAATATTTAAAATTAATCTGGTTTTTTTCCAAAATAAACTTGTTTGCTTTTTGCTCATAAGGAAGCATAATGTTTACTCCAAAGCTCTTGTCTTTTCCGGCCCCTTTGTTGCCGGCTTCCATGATGCCGTTGCCAGCTCCAGTTATAATCATAAAGCCTTTTTGCGCTATCTTCCGCGCAAACTCTTCAGCCATTTTATATTCGATCTGGTCTTCCTTTGTTCTTGCAGAGCCAAAAATTACTACTTTACGAACTTCCCGATATTTCGAAAAAACATGAAAGGCATACCTCAATTCTTTGATATTACTGTTCAAAAGTTTCATATCTCCCCTGTTAGAGGATTCCAGACCAAATTTTGCCACAGCCGTAAACATTTGGCGGATGATTTCCGCTTTTTCTATATCAAAGTAGTCTTTTGTTAACGCGCTGATTATGTTATCCAGTTCGGGGATATTAGTTTTGAAGTTACTATTCATTAATTAACGCCTCATAATTATTTTTTATGGCAAAGGACCTACCAATAGAGGAGCGCGGCTATGTGTTTTTTAATGCGCCTTACATCGATATTATTATTGCTTTTAACCACAGAGAAATAATTGCTTTATGGCTGAGCCTCGGGCCTATTGTGCCATCATTTTGTGCCACCAACCTTGATTTTCTCGTCAGACTTTGTACCCAAAACAAATCCCCTTAAAGTTGTTATTGCCTTTTTTTAGACCTTAACTCTAAATTTTAGAGGCGCTCAATGGTTCACTGATTGAAAGAGTTTTGCAAGCGCATTCTTCGCAGCTGGCTGCGAGGAGTTTAAACTAATGGAAATAATTAGGAGGGAAAAGTAAGAGAAAAGGTTTTTAAAATTGGAGAAAATAATTCCTTATATTAAAATTGCCCCAAATCTATCGCTAAAATGTCGCAACCCGTCAAAATTGAGTTTTTGATTTTTGTATTTTGATGCCACCCAATCTTCAATATGTCTCAATCACAAAATCCTTCGGTTATCTCTATTAATCAAATATAGCATTATTAAAGCTATATTTAATAGAAAATTTCACACCCATCATACTCGGAATGGGTAAATGCAAAAATAATTATTTTGACTATATGCGGGTGTTTAAATTTGTCCTGGCTAAAAATTTGTAAATTGATAAACCCTGGAACCTCCCAAAAAAAATTATAAAAAATGGGAAATGTTTAAATAATTAATGCGATGTTGGCATATTGATTTTCAATTATGTTAAGTTATTAGCTTGCGATTTCAGAGGTTAAAGGGATATTAAGTTCTTCTCCTTTCCTGAGATTCTCTAAATCAGCATTTGGGTTGTATCTCTTCAATAGCCATAATGGGATATCATAAATTTCATTACAGATTTTCCAAACCGTTATCCCTGTTCTAACAGGATATGTAATAATTTTTTCCACCTTGTAATTGTCAAAAAAATCTTCCTGAATACTTTTATGGTATTCACTTCTTTTTTGAAAAAAAACATCGGGGGTAACAACAAGGAAGGGGATTTTTATCTTCTGTCTTAAATGAATATATTTTCCATACCTGAACCCATTGATCTTTCGAATAATCTTGCTGGAAACTTTACTCCATTCAGCATAATGACCGATTGTTTCATCTGTTTCAGCAAATATGAATCCTACTAGGTATTTTCCATTAGGATCCTTTTTAACCGAAACTGGCAACAAGTGGCTTGAACTTTCTTTTCGGTTATCATCAATGGTTTCAGACTCTATCTCTGCCAATTCAATTTTGTTTATGGACATATTTTCAAGGTTTTCCAATTCTCCTTTTTCATGTTTATCTATTGTTTTTGGAATCTTTAACGCCTGGCCAGGATATATTCTATTGGAGTTTTTAATATTATTATTACTCATAATAGTTTTTATAGTTACATTATATTTTCTACTTATAAAATCTAATGTGTCATTTTTTCTTACAACTATATTTTTGTATTCCCCCGATAAAGCTTTTCTTCGGTGTTTCTGAATAGTGTTAGTTTTTTTTAGTGGAATTGACGCTGTCTTAATCCTCCCAGCTCCGGGTAGTTGCAAAACCTGACCCGCATAGATCCTTCCGGACTTGGGAAGTTGATTAAAATCCTTCAGGGATTTTATTGTTACACCAAAACGCTTGGCAATTTTGGTTAGATTATCCCCTCTATGAATTCTGTACCATCTGGTTCTTTTTTGTGAGCTAGTTTTTTCTTTATCGGGAATTCGTGAATATGCGCTTTTTAAATTAGCGATCCGATTTTTGGGTATATGGAATTCGAATCCCGCTGGCACATACTGTTCGGACTTTAAAACAGGGGGCCTTAAGGAGGGATTGTAATGGGCAATCTCGTCACTTGTCATTTTAAAATGTTTTGATAGAGCGCTGATATTAATATAATTAGGTAGTTTGAAGCTATCATACATAAATGGCTTATAAAACCTGAACCCAGGAAAATATTTAGGGTGGTTGTCTGATACTTCCAGGGCCGCTAAAAAGCTTGCATAAAAATTTGAGGAGGCAAATCCAAATCTTCTACCTCGGTAATAATTTATCACATCAACAATCTTATCTGATTTTAGTTTAGCCTTAGCCTTTTTCATTCCATATAAACCGTGGTTATAGGCAGTTATTGCTAGAGGCCAACTTTCCAATTCATCGTAGTTTTCTTTTAACAATTTTGCTGCCGCAACTGTTGATTTAATGGGATCTCTTCTTTCATCAATCGCATAATTTATTGTCATGAAGCGTTTTCCCGTAGACCGCATAAATTGCCATATCCCCGCCGCGCCAGATTTTGAATAAGCTCCGATTTGAAAAGAGGATTCAACATGTGGAAGGGCGGTTAATTCCTCAGGTATACCGAACTCGCTGAAAATCCTATGCATTTCCTCTTTAAAATAACCGGATCGTTGGAGTCCTTCCTTAAACCTGTCCTTTTGTCCCAATTGAGCTCGAATGTTATTAGATGCGGCCCAAAACTTATTTTTAACCATTGCGTGAATTTTTCTTTCTTTGGCTCCCAGTTTTGCGTTCTTTTTAACCCGGGCAAGTTTTCTCAATATTTTTTTATAGGAACTTTTAACTTTTTTAATCTGCCTGCTCTTTTTTCTTTGGCTTAAATTTTTCTGCCCGTCGAAATTAATTATTTCATATATGATATCAAGATTATCCGCGTCATGAATTATCACCTGATTCGTTGTGTATTCAGAATACACTTTTATCCAAAAATTGACCTGGCTTTTCAGGCCTATTGGAACTTCAAATAATTTTGGGTCAGGTTTTGCGTGAGAAAGAGAAGGTGAAACGATTAGAGAAAAAAATAGAATGTAAATAAAAGTGATAAATAACCACCGATAATAATTTATTTTCATGTAATAAAAAACCTGAAATGTCTTGTGAAAAAGAAAAATTTGAATATTAAATATACAATAAAAAACCCGGGAATAATACAGCTTTTTCGAATAAAGTTTTCATAAAATATTTAAGAAAGAATCAAATTGATTTTTAACGAATTTATAATCTCTTATTTGAATAATTTTTTGTCAACAGGAGACCGAAGCTAATATTAAAATTATGCTACTGAAAAATATATATTTAATCGGAGAACAAAGTGCGTTAAAATAACCTCTTCTTATGGATATAATGCGTTCCATTATGTAAGTTGGCGCAATTCAGGAGTGTTAACAAAATTTTACAGATTGAATTTGTCTTATTATGAAAGAAATTGAGGGGTCAATTACCTCCGTTCAAAATTTTAAAGCTTCTAGTGTGTCTTGCGGCATAAAGAAGAATAATAAGAAAGATATTGCATTAATTTATTCAACAAAGCCGTCAATTGCCGCGGGCGTTTTTACGACAAATAAAGCCCTTTCTCCAACTGTTCAGGTGTGTAGGGAAAATTTATTGTTTCCAGTCGCTAGAGCAGTGACAATTAATAGTGGAAATGCGAATGCTTGTGTAGGAAATCAGGGGTATTTTGACGCAAAAAAAATAACGCAATTAACTGCCCATGAGTTAAAGATTTCTTCCCAAGAAGTATTAATTGCATCCACAGGTATTATCGGTAAGCAACTTCCTATGGATAAGATAGAGCAAGGAATTCCGAATCTTGTTAGAGAGCTTGATGAAAATGGGGGCGATGACGCGGCTGAGGGGATACTAACGACTGATACCTTTTCTAAAACTGCCACTGTTGAAATTGATATAGAAGGGACGAAAATTCGGGTGGGGGGAATTGCAAAAGGAGCAGGGATGATTCATCCCAATATGGCGACAATGCTTGCTTTTCTTACAACCGACGTTGTGATAAAGAAGAATATTCTCCAAAAATTATTGGTGGAGGCCACGGAAAAATCCTTTAATATGATTTCTGTTGATGGTGATACCAGCACTAACGACACCGTTATTATTCTTGCTAATGGGTCAGCTAAAAATAAAATACTTGCCGAAAATAGTTCTTCTTTGAAAGTTTTTGCGGAAGCCCTAGGTTATATTACTTCGAAATTGGCGCGTTTAATTGTGAGAGATGGCGAAGGAGCAACTAAATTAATAGAAGTTTATGTAAAGGGAACTAATGCCCAGCATGAAGCTCAGTCCATTGCTTTTGCTATTGCCCGATCTAATCTTGTGAAAACAGCTTTTTTTGGTGAAGACCCAAATTGGGGGCGTATTGTCGCTTCTGCAGGAACAGCGGGTGTTTCATTTGATCCAAACAAGTTGGATCTGTTTTTTGGTCAAGAACAAGTAGTTAAAAATGGCGTTGACTGTTCAAGAGGGAGGAAAATGGGAATTAAAAATGTCCTTAAAAAACGGGACATCCTCTTAACCATTAATTTAAACTCAGGAAATGAAGAGGCTCATGTGTTGACCTGTGATCTTTCCCTGGATTATGTGAAAATTAATGCTCTGTATAGTAGTTAGAAACCTTCCTATATAGATACCTGCTTCTGCTATATTCATCTAAGGCGCCCTGCAAAAAGTTTGGAATGGATTTTTACTATCTATTCCTTGCTCGGTTGGTTTTTATTTTGCTCCTTCTTTATTTTTGGGATAGTTCATGATTACCGTCATAATTCCCACATATAATCGCCGTGTTTTTCTTGAAAAGGCCGTTAATTCTATTCTAAAACAAACTTTCAAAAATTTTGAGCTTATAGTTGTGGATGATGGCTCCAATGATGGAACAGGGGAATTAATGCAGTCTTTTCCAGACAGGCGCATCCGTTATTTTTTTCAAAAGAACAAGGGAGTTAGCGCCAGTAGAAACAAAGGGATTGCCCAATCAAAGGGCGATATAATTGCTTTCCTTGATTCCGATGATTTTTGGAAAGCGAATAAACTTGAAAAACAACTGAGCTTTATGAAAAGCAACTTCAGCCTAATTACTCATACTCAGGAAGTATGGTATAGGCAGGGGAATATTTTAAATCAGAAGAAAAAATTTAGAAAGAGCTCTGGATACCTATTTGAAAAAAGTCTGGAGATGTGTTCAATAAGCATTTCTACGGTAATGATGAGAAAGTCTGTAATTGACACAATTGGTCTGTTTGATGAGAGTCTTCCCGCCTGCGAAGATTATGATTTTTGGCTTAGGTTAACTTCTAAGTACCCAGTACATTTGCTTAATGAACATTTAACCGTTAAAAATGGAGGCAGGCTAGACCAATTGTCTAGGAAAATACCTATGTTGGACCGTTTTAGAATCCAAGCAATTTGTAAATTGCTAAGAGAAGAGTCGCTGGATAAAGTTCAAAGTGAACTTGCTCTGAATGCAATGCGTAAAAAATGCAAAATTTACATAAATGGATGCAGGAAACATGGCAGAGAAGATGAAGCAATAAGATATGAAGAGATTTTGACAAAAATGGTTGATGAATATGGTGATAATGGTTAATTGTCTTTTGTGCCATTGCAATTAAAAGCTTTCCTATGTATCATAAAAAATTTATTTATTTAATTACATTTGTGTATGTTTAGAAAAACCATGCTCAATAATGTCATTTTAAAAGCATTTATCTCTATTTGTTTTATGGCTATTCTTATTAGACCATTTAAGCAAGCATCTTCATCTTTAAGGAATATCCGTCAATTAATAATTTTAAATTTTGGATTTTAATTTTTTATGGTTCACATTCTTGATTTTGAAGAGCCGGTATTTAATCTAGAACAAAAAATTAATGAGCTAACCCATCTTTCAAAAGGGGGCCAGGTTAATTTAGCGGACGAAATTAGACGGCTTAAAAAAAAGGCGCACCGGATGCAAACAGATATTTTTTCCCGGATTACTTCCTGGCAAAAAACCCAACTTGCGCGTCACCCTGATAGACCAAATACGCTGGATTATATCAAGCATATGACAAGTGATTTCATTGAATTGCATGGAGATAGATGTTTTGCCGATGGCCATTCCGTGGTCGGGGGTCCGGCAAAATTTGAAGGACAGCCAATTATGATAATTGGTCATCAGAAAGGAAGGGGCACGAAGGAAAAGGTTTTCCGTAATTTCGGAATGTCACAACCTGAAGGCTATCGAAAGGCGTTGCGGTTGATGAAAATGGCCAAAAAATTTAACCTTCCTATCATTACCCTTTTAGATACCCCTGGAGCATATCCAGGAATTGAGGCTGAGGAAAGAGGGCAGGCCCAAGCTATTGCTCAAAACATAAAAGAAATGAGTAATCTGCCAGTTGCTGTGATTGTTGTCGTCATTGGCGAGGGGGGAAGCGGAGGCGCATTGGCATTGGGTGTCGGGAATCGAATATTAATGCTCAAATACTCAATTTATTCCGTTATTTCACCAGAAGGCTGCGCTGCCATTCTTTGGAATGATCCCAAAAAATTAGAGGACGCAGCAAATGCTTTGCTTTTAACCTCCGGAGACCTTCTTAAACTAAAAACTATTGATGAAATTGTTAAGGAACCGCATGGTGGAGCCCACCGAAACCAAAAATATATGGCTTCTATCCTAAGACGCGTAATCAGGCGTCATTTGAACGAACTGAACAAAATGTCTCCCAAGGAACTCATTAAACAACGTCATGAGAAATTTCAAAATATGGGAAGTTTTATTGAATGAAAATAGGGATTTTGATTATTGATTTATTTCAGATTATGTTTTTTAAATGTGTAAAAAATGCAAAAAATTGGCTTGATACATATTTTTAAAATTGTTCAACGAGCTTATGTCTCCTGTTTTATCGCTGGGATCTTTAATTTTTACAAGTGATTCCTGTAAATTTAATAATGTAAAGGTAGTTTATTGAGTCTCTTTTTTGGAAGAATAGCTTTTTGATGCAATTCTTTCCAACGGTTAGTTATCGATGGAAATTTAAGGCTTTAAAGAGGGTGAGTTTTATCGCAATAGAAAACTGAACCCCAATAGTCTCTTTCTATGAGGAAAAAATCATTTTAATGAAATTGACTTAAGGGACTCAAAAAATAATTTTAAAATTATTTCTGTTGTAGACACTTGTGGAGCTAATTTTATGAATTCTGAAAGTGTTCCTTTCCACCAGCCTTCCTTTGGTGAAGAAGAAATTTCTGAAATGGTTCAAACTCTTCTTTCGGGATGGCTGACCGCCGGGCCTAAAACAAGACATTTTGAAAAGGTTTTTGCGGATTATATAGGGTGCAAGCATGCAATAGGCCTGAATTCCTGCACCGCTGGTCTTCATCTTTCTTTAATTTCCTCCGGGATATCTTCAGGCGATGAGGTCATCACTTCTCCTATGACCTTTGCCGCAACCGCAAATGTTATTGTGCACCAAAGGGCAAAACCCATTTTTGTTGACGTAGATCCTGGGACGTTAACCCTGAATTGCTCAGAAATTGAGTCAAAAATAAATGTTAAGACAAAAGCTATAATGCCCGTCCACTATGGGGGTCACCCCTGTGACATGGATCCTATTATGGAACTGGCTCAAAAATATAATTTAACCATAATTGAAGACGCAGCCCATGCCCTTGAATCAAAGTACCGCGGTAAAAAAGTTGGGAATATAGGTCATTTAACTTCATTCAGTTTTTATGCCACTAAAAATATTACAACTGGAGAGGGGGGCATGCTAACTACCAATGACGATAGCCTTGCCGAAAAGATTAGAATACTCCGCTTACACGGGCTCAGTAAAGATGCATGGAAAAGGGATGGTAAGGATGGTTTTCAACATTATGAAATTATTGTTCCAGGGTACAAATACAATATGTATGACATGCAGGCATCTCTCGGAATCCATCAATTAAAGAAAGTAGGCGCCTTTTTAAACAGACGGGAGCAAATTGTAAAAAAATACGATGAGGCATTTGATGATGTGGATGAAATTCAATTGTTAAACACCAGGCCAGATGTCCAAAATGCTCATCATCTATACATCATTGTTGTAAAAACAGAAAATTTGAAAGCTTCCAGAGATGTAATCATTAATGAAGTTCAAAAGAGGGGTGTTGGTGTTGCAGTCCATTTTCGAGCTTTGCATCTTCATCCTTTTTATAGACAGCGTTTTAAATGTAAAGAAGGGATGTTTCCTCAAGCAGAATATTATTCCGACAGAATAATTTCTCTACCTCTATATCCTAAAATGACTGATGATAATGTTTCTAAGGTCATTGAAACTGTGCTGGGAGTGATGCATTCATTTCGGCAATGAAAAAGACCGGGGGAACTAAAATTTTATTAGATATGGACTGCTTCGGATTTCTGGCTGGAATATTCTTTTGACTCTTGTTGTTTCAAAGCATCAGCTTGAAAGTGAATGATTAGCTTTTCGATGATTTCCTCCAGGTTACCATCTAAAACACTGGAAAGTTTGTAAAGGGTTAACCCAATGCGGTGGTCGGTTATTCTTTCCTGGGCGAAATTATATGTGCGAATACGCTCACTTCTGTCCCCGGTTCCAACCTGAGATTTTCTTTGTATAGATCTTTCTTCTTGGGACTTTCTTTCTTTTTCATCCCATAACCTTGCCCTTAAAACTTTCAAGGCCTTGGCCTTATTTTTATGTTGGGATTTTTCATCCTGACAGGAAACTGTTAATCCCGTCGGAATATGTGTAATTCTAACTGCTGAATCAGTGGTATTTACGCTTTGTCCACCTGGACCAGATGACCTATAGATATCTATCTTGATTTCATTAGGGTCGATATCTACTTCAACTTCCTCCGCTTCAGGAAGAATTGCCACAGTCACAGCTGAAGTGTGGATTCTGCCAGAAGCTTCTGTTTCAGGCACTCTTTGAACCCTGTGAGCGCCACTTTCGTATTTGAGCTTGCTATAGGCATTTTCCCCTTCTATTAAACAGATGATTTCTTTAAAGCCCCCCTTTTCCGTTATATTGCTGCTCAAAACATCAATGCTCCATCCTTGTTTTTCCGCAAATTTATTATACATACGGAAAAGGTTGGCAGCAAATAGGGCTGCTTCTTCTCCGCCTGTTCCGGCCCTTATTTCGAGAATGGTATTTTTTTTATCCAAAGGATCTTTTGGAATTAATAGGGTTTTTAACTCAAATTCAATTTCTGCCAGTCTTGTTTGAAGTTCTTCTCGCTCTTCCTCAGCCAATTTCTTTAGCTCTTTATCCACTGCTTCTTCCTTAAAAAAATCTTTATTTTCCTTGAGAGCTTCTTTGTTTTTTTTATAGGTCTTAAAGGTTTCCACAATTTTTTTTAAACTAAAATGCTCTTTTGCGAGCTTTTGATATCTTGCCTGGTCATTCATGATTTTAGGCTCGCTTAAAAGGGTATTAAGCTCCTCGAACCTATTTTCTAATAAAGTTAATTTTTCAAACATTAGTTTTTTCTTGTGTTAATTTTTTATATTTTTTGTGGAACCTTTCCACACGTCCTTCAGAATCTAGAATTTTTTCTTTTCCAGTAAAAAAGGGATGGCACTTTGAGCATACTTCCACATGAATATCTTTGACTGTGGATTTGGTTGAAACAATCTCTCCGCAAGCGCATGTTATATTGGTCTCAAAATAATCTGGGTGAATTTTTGGTCTCATTGCATTTTCTCCTTAACGTTCGTTCATAGAATCAAGAAATTGTTTATTATTTTTAGTTTGTTTCATCTTTTCTAATATGAGTTCCATACTTTCGACAATGCTGAGCGGTTGAAGCACCTTTCTTAAAATCCATATCCGACTGAGGTTTTCTTTTTCAATTAATAATTCCTCTTTTCTAGTCCCAGAACGGTTTATATCTATTGCAGGGTACACCCTCTTGTTAACTAACTTTTTATCTAAATGAATTTCCATATTTCCGGTCCCTTTAAATTCCTCAAAGATTACATCATCCATCCGGCTGCCAGTGTCAATAAGAGCAGTGGCTATAACAGTAAGGGAGCCTCCTTCTTCTATATTTCTGGCGGCTCCAAAAAAGCGTTTTGGTTTTTGCAGGGCATTTGAATCCACTCCACCGGAGAGGATTTTCCCGCTTGGGGGAACAATGGAATTATAGGCCCTGGCCAATCGTGTGATGCTATCCAATAGGATTACCACATCCCTTTTATGCTCAATTAACCTTTTGGCTTTTTCTATGACCATTTCGGCTACTTGCACATGTCTCTGCGCAGGTTCATCAAAAGTGGAGCTAATTACTTCGCCTTTAACTGTCCGCATCATATCTGTTACTTCTTCTGGTCGCTCATCAATGAGTAGCACAATAATAAAAATTTCTGGATGATTTAATTCAATGCTTTTTGCTATTGCTTGAAGCAACATGGTTTTGCCTGTTCGTGGCGGGGAAACAATTAAACCTCGCTGCCCTTTTCCAATGGGAGCCAATAAATCCATTATACGAGCGGAATAATTCGATCCATTTTCGGTCTCAAGTTTAACTCTTTCCAGAGGGTATATAGGGGTTAAATTATCAAAAAGAATTTTATCCTTGGATGCTTCGGGATCTTCCATGTTGATGGACTCAACCTTTAGAAGGGCAAAATAACGTTCGCTTTCTTTTG
>Ga0255058_10000256_pt1 | contig 31861 bp, 30 predicted proteins | sample Cases_109_9_MG_FD_188637 | JGI IMG/M metagenome (GOLD analysis project Ga0255058, IMG submission 188637) | Seawater microbial communities from Amundsen Gulf, Northwest Territories, Canada - Cases_109_9 | ecosystem: Environmental > Aquatic > Marine > Gulf | place: Canada: Northwest Territories... | reverse complement strand
GCCTGAGCACGTCGATTGCTGCTGATTGTTTTTCCCTCAATCTCTGGCCCCTTTTCTTTCCGGATACAGGCTGAAATCAATAATGCCTTTTGCCTCGACCTTTCTGAATGCATTCTGCACAGCCAAAATGAGTTCATCGTAGTCGTTGTTTGAAAGGATCTCTTGTGCGGTTTCGACGTTGACGATTACAGATGCGCCGGAAGTTTTGAATCCTCCCTCCTGGAGAAAGTGAGACACGGTAGGGGATGCCTGCATGATTTTAAGTTCCGTATTGGGTTTCACACCGGGAACCAGCATTTCGAATTCTATCTTCACAGAGATCTTGCTTCTTACAGCAGCAGGCTGGAACTGGATAAACGCCCTGTAGGATGAAAAATGGCCCTTTTTCTCCTTTAATGTGAATGTGCCTGCGCCAAAGTTTGCCACCATCTGTCTTCTGATCGGCTCTACGGCCGATTTCATCAACGCCACCACCCGTTCCCGCGATAGAGATGTGACGAAGTCGAGATCTTCCGAAAACCTCATTCCGCCGTAAAACCATCGGATCGCCGTACCGCCCTGAAAGATCACTTCCCTGCTCTCTCGCAATGTGTAAAGGGACTCAAGGAGAATCAATTGAACGATCTCGGCATGCTTTACCCTTGGCTGATCATAACTTTTCATGATTTGCAATTTATAACAGATATGTATTAAATTGCAAGCGAAAAATACCCTCTTGAAATGATTATTGTGGTATACCAGAGTTTATGGTAATTTGTTGTTTGCTGCCATAACTTATTGAGAAGTTACGAAGATCGACGACTGAGGTAATCCAACAGTCTTTGAACTTCAGTCTATTCACCTGAGTTGTGATTTTCTACGAACTACTGAATCAAGGCTCTCTGATTGATATTGACTTTCCATCCCCCCCATTATAACTAAAACTCATAACTTATTTTTTCTTTCGGCAATTGCAACTTTCATACAACCGTTTGTTTTCATAGAGAATTATAACTTCATGCCAGACACCAAACACCATCCGCTTTCATCCGAATATGTCTGCCAGGCACTCTGCGAAAAAGGGCTGATCTCCCAGGCCCAAGAAGCGCAGATCCGGAAAAACGGGAAAAGCATTCAAAAGAAATTGGAAAAAGATCAAGCCCGACCGGATGATACCTCGAGTGTCAGCGGACGGATCCTCGCTCCGATAACCATCATCGACGTTATCGTTTCAATAAACCTTCAACGGACTGACGATCCTTCTAAAAGACTGGGGGAGGAAATCATTTTCCAGACCCTGGCAGATGCATGGGGGCTTTCGTTTAAAAAGATCGACCCGTTGAAGCTGGATCTCAATCTGGTGACCACGACCATCCCGCGAAATTTTGCCATGAGGCACCTGGTCCTCCCCATCGCGATCAAGGATGGATCGTTGACCGTAGCCACACCGAATCCGTTTAACACAGAGGTTTTTCAGGATATTTCGCAAGCCAGTCTCCTGAAGGTCAAACCGGTGGTCAGCCCTAAAAGCGATATAATCAAACTCATTGGTGAATTTTTCAGCTTCAAACGCTCCATCATGAAAGCCGAACACCAGTTCGCCGACCCCCTGATCGACCTGGGGAACCTCGAACAGTATGTTCAGCTCCAATCCCCGGATGAACTCCCTTCCAACGACCAGCATATTGTCAATGCAGTAAACTACCTCTTCAGTTATGCCTTTGACCAGCGGGCGAGCGATATACATATTGAGCCCAAAAGGGACACCAGCCGGGTGAGAATGCGAATCGATGGCGTCCTCTACACGGTTCACGATCTCCCCAAAAAAGTTCATTCCGCAGTGGTCAGCCGGATAAAAAACCTTTCCCGGCTCGACATGGCTGAAAAGAGAAGGCCCCAGGACGGGAGAATCAAAACAGACAAAAAGGGGATGGAGGTTGAGATACGGGTTTCCACCATTCCGGTGGCCTTTGGGGAAAAGGTGGTGATGCGGCTCATGGACCCGGAAATCCTCTTCCAGGATTTGGAACAGCTCGGCTTTACTGCCACCGATCTCATCCGTTATAATCATTTTATCAAAATGCCCCACGGAATTGTGCTGGTTTGCGGCCCGACCGGAAGTGGCAAATCGACAACCCTTTACTCCACCCTCCGCGATCTTTCTTCTCCCAAAGTCAATATTACCACCGTGGAAGACCCGATCGAAATGGTGCACGAGGCTTTTAACCAGATAGCGGTTCAACCGGCGGTGGGCGTCACTTTTTCTGCAATTTTGAGAAACATATTAAGGCAGGACCCGGATATCATCATGATCGGAGAAATGAGGGATTTGGAAACCGCCGAAAATGCCATTCAGGCTGCATTGACCGGCCACCTGGTCCTTTCCACGCTCCATACCAATGACGCTGCATCCGCCATCACCCGTCTTTTAGACCTCGGTGTCCCTCCGTTTTTGATTCATGCAACCCTTATCGGGATACTGGCACAACGGCTGGTTCGAAAGGTCTGTCCACACTGCAGCGAATCGTTTGAAATGGATTCGAGTGAACTGAAAGAACTTGGTATAAAAACCGGAGCGGAGGGGATGATAAAATTAAGACGGGGAACCGGTTGTTCAAAATGCAGGAACACCGGCTATCTGGGCCGGGCCGGAATCTTTGAGGTGCTCCCTTACACAGAATCCCTTAAGAAGATAACAACCGTTCAGGCGGATTTGAATACCATATCTTCCCAGGCAAAAAAAGAGGGGATGGAGACAATGCGGGAAAACGCGATCAAAAAGATGCTCGGCGGGGACACCACCTACCAGGAGGTATTGAGGGTTACCTGGGAAAATTAATCCTAAAGGAGTTAAGACCATGAAAGATAAACGGAGCCAACATCTGAAACTGCAGGAACTTTGTGACTGCTTTGTGACCACAGACCCATTAAAAGAGATGTCTGAAATAGAAAACGATGGGGATGATACCGAGGAAGCGGCCTTAAAATGGATCGCTCTGGCAGCCCTGCATGGTTTGAACAGCAATGCCAAAAAAATCTCCATCACCAAAGTAAAGGGCGGCCAAGTAAAAGTCATCGCTGAATATCGGGACTCGGAGCTCCCCTCTCCCGGCGCCCGGGTGGGAGAAAAAGTCATTCAAACAATAAGAGAGATCACCCATCTGGAAGGTGAAAAGGGGAAAACCCTGCTGGCACTGGGGCTCCGGGACAGCAGTTTTGAGCTGGGAGTTAAACTAAAAACCGAAAGGGATGAAGAGAAGGTTACGCTCAAATTTCCCTGAAAAAATATCACCTCGCCACATAAAAACGGTTGAATACCACGTCGTAACGTACGGATAGATCGGAACTTTTTGCTCGCCCATCAACTATTTTAGGGACCCTTTCTTTGTATCCATGAAACCGATCATTGCAATTGTGGGCCGTCCCAATGTGGGAAAATCCACCCTTTTCAATCGGATCACCCACACGCGAACCGCTTTGGTGGACAACCTCCCCGGTGTAACCAGAGACCGTCAGTATGCCGATACCACCTGGGATGATGTTGAGTTCACTCTGGTCGATACCGGCGGATTTATTGAAAAAGATGCGGACAATTTTGCACAGCAGATTCGTTTTCAAATCGGCCAGGCTATAGAAGACGCCGATGTGATCCTTCTGGTGCTCGATGGCAAAACCGGGGTGTCTCCATATGATAAAGATATGATCGACCTTCTCCGCTCCGGAGGCCGGCCGACCTTTTATGCGGTGAACAAAATAGACGGGGAGGAACAGGAGCTCAACCTCTATGATTTTTACCGTCTCGGCATAGACAAGCTATACCCGGTCTCTGCTGAACACGGTTACGGTGTTCCGGATTTTCTGGATGATCTGACCGCTGATCTATCCAAACTCGTTTCAGATTCATCTCCGGACACGGCCGGGGAAATTATAAAAATAGCAGTTGTGGGGAAACCGAACGGCGGAAAATCGTCTCTCATCAATCGAATCCTGGGTAAAGCCCGGGTTCTGGTCAGCGATACCCCCGGAACGACCCGTGATTCAATCGACTCTTTATGTAAAATAAACAAAAAACCCTACCTTTTGATCGATACCGCCGGGATACGGCGGAAAGGTCGTGTTTCAAAAAAACTTGAAAAATTCTCAATCCTTAAAGCATTAAAAAGCCTTGAAAGATGCGATGTGGCTCTGGTCATCATCGATGCAAATGAGGGAATCACAGAGCAGGATATTAAAGTTGCCGGATATGCTTTTGAGCGAAAATGTGGTCTAATTCTTCTGCTGAATAAATGGGATCTGGTTAAAAAAGAGACCAACACAGTTAAAAAATACTATGAACAGTTAAAAATGGAGGCAAAATATCTGAATTTTGCTCCGGCAATGACCATTTCAGCCAAAACCGGCCTCAGGGTACCAAAGATATTCCATCTCGTAGATGAAGTCTACAGTCAGTTTACTACCCGTATCGGGACCGGAACACTCAACAGGATTGTCGAACAAGCTACCGGAAAAACCCAGCCATCACTTTACAGGGGAAACCGGATTAAATTCTACTATGCCACCCAAACGTCTTCTAAACCACCCACATTTGTCTGTTTTGCAAATTTTCCGGAGGGGATTCACTTTTCTTACAAAAGGTACCTGATCAACCAGATCCGGGAACAGGCAGGGCTTGATAAAACCCCTCTACGGATGATTTTTCGTAAACGACAAGGACGATAAGAATAAAATAATGGATCTTTTTGAATATCAGGCCCAAAAAGCCGCAAAAGCATCCAGACCCATGGCAGAGAGGATGCGCCCGGAGAGCCTAGATGAGTTTGTCGGCCAAAAACATATGGTGGGCCGGGAAGGTTTGCTCTATAGAGCGATCGGAAAAGATCGGATTTTTTCCATGATTCTCTGGGGTCCGCCCGGATGTGGAAAAACGACTCTCACCAGAATCATTGCCAATGAAACCAATAGCTATTTCGTCCATTTCTCCGCTGTCCTTTCCGGTGTCAAGGAAATCCGTTCGGTTATTGAAGAAGCAAAAAACCAGCAGAAGCTTCATCAAAAACGGACGATTCTCTTTGTCGATGAGATCCACCGGTTTAACAAGGCCCAGCAGGATGCATTTTTGCATCATGTAGAAAGCGGGTTGATCACGCTGATAGGGGCCACCACCGAAAACCCTTCGTTTGAGGTGATTCCTCCCCTTTTGTCCAGGTGCCGGGTGATCACCCTCAAAGCCCTTTTGCCCCGGGATATATCACTTATACTGGAGAGGACGTTAAAGGACAAAGAAAAAGGCCTGGGGAGCCTCGGGTTGACATTGGATCCCGGCGCCCTTTCCCACTTGATCCGCATTTCAGATGGTGACGCCCGCGTTGCTTTAAACGGGCTTGAATTGGCGGCCTCTCTGATCCTTTCTGACAAAGATCTATCGGAGAAAAAAAATAACCTAAAAATCCAAATGAAGGATATCGAACAGGCTTTGCAACAGAAAGCGTTGAGCTACGATAAATCAGGTGAAGAACACTACAATCTGATTTCAGCTTTCCACAAAAGCCTGCGCGGAAATGATCCCGACGCATCTCTTTACTGGCTGGCACGAATGCTGGCAGCGGGAGAGGATCCGTTGTATGTGGCCCGGCGGATGGTCCGGTGTGCTTCAGAAGATGTGGGAAACGCAGACCCCCAGGCGCTGGGAGTGGCGATGAATGCCATGGAGGCATTCAAATTTATCGGACCGCCGGAGGGTGAACTGGCGCTTGCCCAGGCAGCGGTTTACCTTGCGATCGCACCCAAAAGCAACCGCATTTATACCGCTTATAAAAAGATACAGGGTGTCATCGAAAAGTCAGGCACTCTCCCGGTCCCGCTTCACATTCGAAATGCCCCCACAAACCTGATGAAAGCGCTCGATTATGGAAAAGGGTACAAATATTCCCATGACTATCCGGATGCCTTTGTTTCGCAGGAATATCTGCCGGAGACACTTAAAGGCCGACAGTACTATTTTCCAACTGAAAGGGGTTTTGAAAAGATCGTAAAACAGCGGCTTGAAAAGTGGCGTAAAATAAAAAAGTCTCAGCCGTTAAAACCGAAGGATCAGCATGACGTTGAGGATTATCGATCGAGGTGAAAGTGCATTCCTTAACTTTAGTTCATCTCAAACTTTGAAACTTTAGGCACGATACGGTTTCAGACCCCCATTTGGTCCACAATCTTCTTCAGGCAATCACTGAGCCTTACAAAATCAGAAACGCTGAGTGTCTCAGCACGTCTTGCCGGATCGATTCCCGCACGGTCAAGTGCCTGAAGGGCTGCTGATCCATCGAGGTGAAATTCGCTTCCTGCCAGCGCATTTTTCAGTGTTTTTCGTCTTTTTCCAAATGCCGCTTTGATGACCCGGAAAAGGAAGGCATCATCTGCACCCGCATTTTTCATAGGAGTTTCAAAATCGATTCCGAGAACCAGGGATTCGACCCCGGGCTTGGGGAAAAAGCAGGTAGGCCTAACCGCTAAAAGGGTTTTTATGTTTGCACAGTATTGAAGCATCACCGACAACCGGCCATACTCCCTTCCGCCTGGTGGAGCGGTAATTCTGTTGGCCACCTCCTTTTGAAACATCAAAATGGCGCGGCTGATCACCTCCCTTGAATTGATAAGTTTTACAAGAATCTGGGAAGAGATGTTGTACGGAAGGTTTCCCAAAACGATTAAGCCATGATTGACCCCCTTTCCGAGCGCCTTTATATCAACCTGAAGGATGTTTTCCCTGATTAAAACAATATTTGAAAGGCGGTTTGAAAAAATCTCCTTTTCAAGGACAGCCATGATACGGGGATCTTTTTCAACCGCATATAATTTTTTCACAACCCGGCCGGCCGGAATCGTAAGGGCACCGAGGCCGGCTCCGATTTCAAGGACAACATCTTTTGCCGAGGCTTGTGAGCGAAGAACAATCAGCTCTGCCACAGATCGATCTGATAGAAAATGCTGGCCCGATTGCTTGTCCGCACGTATATCATGAGCATTTAGGAGTATCCGGGGAGATGCCATATCGACAAAAATTATTCCTATATTAACGATCTGTCAAGAATTTGGGCCTTTTTACCTAAAGGAACACATTATCAACCAAGGGGCATCGACTCAAATCTTTATCTCTTTTATATCAAATCTCTTTAAAAAATGACCAGAAAAAGTCTTGAAAGGTTTATTCCATTGTGATAGTCAAAACGATTCGTTTTTCGATAGCAGATGTGTTCCAGCATCAAAAGCCTGAAAGGAATTTTAAATAGATGATCGCGAAAAAGGAATTGCAACGGGCTTATGGCCTGGCGATTGTTTTGTTGGTTGTGGGGATTTTAAGTTACGCCGCCTTCCCAGCAAAGACGCCCGAGCAGCCGCCAAGGATAATGTTAAAAAACGTCGCTGGAAAAGTTTTATTCGACCACAAAACACATACATCTTCCCAAGGATATGGCCTCTCCTGCCTCGATTGCCATCATACCGACGATGAGGATGAAACAGAACCCGAGCTGTGCGGGGAGGGGGGGTGCCATGAGCCCAAAGGCGAGGATGAAGACATGCTCAATCGATTCGATGCATTTCATTTACAATGCATCGGATGTCATCAGGAATTTGAAGTAAATCCATTAGAAGAACAATGCGAATTATGTCATGTGATGTGAGACAGAGAGATAGGTTGAACGATGATAACAAAACGAATCACAGCTTTGAGAAAACCTCGCTTCGAATACGATAGATTTGAGGCGGTTCTGCCGGAACATCGATCGGTTTCAACACCCAGCGAGGTTACCCTGTACTTAGAGGTTACAACACCGGAACCTGCCATTTATAAGGGTTTATTGACATGTGAAAAAGGGGAAAGGGTCAAAACAGGGCAAAAAATATCTCTTTCCGAAGACAGTGGTCAATACGTTGTATCAACCGTTACAGGCACCGTGTCGTCGATCTTAACTCACACAGGCGATTTCGGCAAGTCGTACATCGCCATCTCCATACATGCCGAGGAGGCGGAGGTATTTGATGAACAATTCGAAAAATTTGCCCTGAACCCTACCCTCGATACGGCCAGGAATTTCCTTTCCTGCGCACCGGGGAAGCCGCCGCTTCATGCTTCTTTCGGGTCTGGAAAATCGATTCAAACCATCGTTGTCTGCGGAGTTGACAGCGATATATTTATTTCCACCAATCGGTATGGGGTAACCACCCAATTTAATGCCATAAAAAAGGGAATTCATATATTAAAGGCCATCACCGGGGTTAATAATATCATTCTGGCCGTTCCACAGGATGTCATACATGGATACACGGGTGTAGATGCCATAGTTAAAGCTGTTCCTATCCGATATCCCGCCACACTTCCCCAAATGATGATACAGAATCTACTGGGACAGGTTGTCCCTTGTGGGAAAAGCGTGGAAGATTTAGGGGTATCCTTTTTCAGCGCCGAGGCGGCCGCAAGTATCGGAATTGCTTTTGAAAAGGGCCAGGTACCTGTTTCAAAGCGGCTGACCCTGATCGGAAAGGACGGGGGCACAACCCTTTTATCAGTCAGAATCGGGACCCCGCTTCGTGACATTTTTGAGACATCCAACATTATTTTAAACGATAAAGACCGAATCGTTCTCGGTGGGCCGATGCGGGGTGCTGCCATCTATTCGGAAGACCACACGGTGCTGCCGGATACCGATGCCATTATGGTTCAGGACAAAAACAACCTGCCGTATGTCTCAGATGACCCCTGTATCAATTGTGGGGAATGTGTCAGAATTTGTCCTGCAAAAATTCAGGTAAATATGCTCATTCGATATATCGAAGCCGGTCATTACGAAGAATCCGCGGATCAGTACGATTTGCATTCCTGCATTGAATGCGGCCTGTGCAGCTTTGTCTGTGTATCAAAAATACCGATTTTTCAACACATACGATTGGCAAAATTTGAACTCTCCCGGAATGATACAGCAGAGGCAAATCATGCTTGAACAGAAAAAATTCATTGTTTCGCACGCCCCGTTCTTACATAACGGCAGCAGCATTTCCATGCGCAATTATAATATAATACTCGCTGCGTTGCCTGCGGTTGTTTTTGGTCTGTTCCAATACGGTATGCCTGCTGTGGGCGTCGTATCACTTTCCGTATCCACAGCGATCCTTTGGGAGCTGTTGATGAACCGAATCACCAAAAGCAAGATTTCGATTGTAGATGGCAATGCGGCACTGATAGGGCTTTTGCTCGGGATGCTTTTACCGCCCGTTTCACCCTGGTGGCTGGTTATCACCGGCACATTCATCGCCATCGTTGTCGGCAAGCAGATCTATGGCGGCATCGGAGGGAATCCATTTCATCCAACGCTGGTTGCCCTTGCCATCCTCATGCTGTCCTGGAAAGATTTCCTTGATTTTGATGAAAGTTTGGTCAACTACGATTTTGACTTTATCGCGGTTTATCCTCTTGGCGCCTTAAAGCACTTCGGTGTTGCTGCTATTGAATCCTTTCGCGCCGGAGATCTGCTGATCGGTAAACAAACCGGGGGTACAGGTGCTACTTTCGGCCTTGGGTTGATTGCAGGCGGCATCTACCTAATGGCGAAGCGGATTATCCGTTGGGAAATTTCAATCTCCTTTCTTGGGGGTGTGCTGATCAGCGCTCTGGTATTCAATTTATCGGATGCAACACATTTTGCCGGACCCTTTTTTCATCTATTCACCGGTTATACATTGATCGGCGCTTTTTTTCTGGCCACCGAGGATTCATCTTCTCCGGTAAATTTTATTCCCATGCTCCTTTATGGGGCCACCGGTGGCATTCTCACCGTACTCATCAGAAATATTGGTGTTCATATTGATGGTGTGGTTTTTGCCATCCTGATCATAAATATCTTAAATCCGCTTTTGGACAAGATCAGACCCGAAGCATTGGGAAGGGTTGTTTAACATGCGCGAAATGATAAAAATGATCATCATCCTCACAATTTTGAGCACCTTTTCGGGCACGCTGTTGGCGGCGCTCTATAACAAAACCAAGGATAAGATCGAATATCAGCAACTCAAATTCGTAAAAGGCCCTGCAGTTCGCGAAATCATCAAAGGATCATCAAACGATCCGATCATCGACCGTTTTAAAATCAAAGACGGCGACACGGAAAAGAGTTTCTTTATCGGCGTATTTGACGGAGAGGCGGATTCGGTTGTCTTTGAAACGTTTGGAACCGGGTATCAGGGTAAAGTCGGCCTGATGGTGGGTGTTAACATAAAAGACGATAAGATTGTCGGCGTGGGTGTCACCACCCACACCGAAACACCGGGGGTGGGTTCTCTGGCAAAAACCGACCCCACCTTTGTCTCCCAATTCAAGGGATTACCTATCGATCAGGAATTTAAAGTCAAAGCAGATGGCGGAAAGATTGATGCGATGAGCGGCGCCACCTTTACCTCCCGGGGTGTCAGTGCCGCGGCAACCGAGGCCAGCAAAATGTATCAGCGTTTAAAACTACAGATTATCGAAAGCTTAAAAAATTTTAAAAGTAGCGGAACTCAAGTAGGAGAACAAGATGGCTAAGTCTATCTCACAGGAATTTGTCAAAGGTCTGTGGGCTGAAGTACCACCGTTTCGACTGGTCCTCGGTCTCTGTCCCACGCTCGCGGTGACCAAGACGGTAGAAAACGGGCTCGGGATGGGGATTGCCACACTGTTTGTTCTGGTCTGCTCCAATCTCCTTGTTTCAGCTATGCGAAACCTCATACCGTCAAAGGTAAGAATTGCATGCTTTATTATCATCATTGCAACATTCGTTACCATTGCCGAACTTCTGATGCAGGCCTACAGTTATCCGCTCTATGAGGCACTTGGCATATTTACACCGCTCATTGTCGTCAACTGTATTATTCTCGGCCGTGCCGAGGCGTTTGCAGCCAAAAACGGATTGATCGCCTCATTTGCAGATGGGTTGGGGATGGGTATTGGATTTACCCTATCCTTGGGCGTTCTTGGCACAGTTCGGGAGGTGCTGGGGAGCGGCACTTTTTTGGGCACATCCGTATTCGGACCCTCTTTTCAGCCGTTTACCTTCATGATTGAGGCGCCGGGGGCCTTTGTCGCCCTTGGACTCATGCTTTGCATCATGAACCTTGTAGGACAAAAATAGGAGGAAATAAATGGGCGATTTGATACTCCTCGTCATCAGCTGCATATTTGTAAACAACATTCTCCTTGCCCAGTACCTGGGAAATTGTCCTTTTTTGGGAACGTCCAAAAAAATGGAGACGGCGATCGGCATGGCAATGGCGGTCGTCTTTGTTTTATCTCTGGCCGGGGTCATCACATGGATAACCGAAGCATTGGTTTTAAAGCGATTCGGTCTCGAATACCTGAGAACGGTTTCATTTATCCTCGTGATTGCATCCCTTGTGCAGTTCGTGGAGATGTTCTTGAAAAAAGTCATGCCGGCGCTCTACACGGGACTGGGTATCTTTCTCCCACTGATTACAACAAATTGCGCGGTATTTGGCGTTGCACTTATTATCTCCAACAATGAATATACCTTTCTTCAGGCACTGGTTTCATCGACTGCTTACGCGGTTGGGTTTGGACTTGCCCTGATTCTTTTTGCAGGAGTACGCGAAAGAATCGATCTGGGCAGAGTTCCAAAGCCGCTTCAGGATGCATCGATCGGACTAGTGACCGCAGGGGTATTATCACTTGCGTTTTTTGCCTTTAAAGGCATGGTATGAAAGAAATTTACTTTGACAGAAGCTGTTTTATTTATGTCCGGGATTGGGGTGGTTTGTGCCTTGACCCTGGGCATCGCCTCAAAAATATTTTATGTATATGAAGACCCCAGGATTGCCCTAGTCGAGGGTCATCTCGCTGGGGCAAATTGCGGTGGCTGTGGATATGCGGGATGCGCTTCGGCAGCCCTTGCCGTAGTTGACGGTAAAGCACCGCCTACGGTCTGTGTTATCGCCGGACCGGAGTCGGCAATGAACGTGGCATCGGTGATGGGGGTAGAAGCCGGCAGTGCAGAACCCCTTCGCGCTTTAAACCGTTGTGAAGGGGGAGACCGAGCGGCAGACCGGTTTTATTATACCGGAATCAACTCGTGCCGGGCATTGGCCGCTTTTTATGGCGGAAAGCGTGTCTGCACCATCGGATGCATCGGCCTTGGAGATTGTTTTCGATCTTGTGCATTCAATGCCATCCATATGGGGCCAAAAGGGTATCCTGTCGTCGACCAAAGCAAATGTGTCGGTTGTGGCGCATGTGAGAAGGTCTGCCCCAAAAGTATCCTAAAGGTTCGAACCCTGTCTCAACGGCTTCTCCATTTCAATCAGGAAGACGACCCCCTCGCCCCATGCAGCCAAACCTGTCCGGCGGAAATCAACATTCCCAAATATATCTCTCAAATCAAAAACGGCGATTACCGAGCTGCGGTGGAGACCATTCGGGAACGTAACCCCCTCCTTTTTACGTGCGGCAGGGTTTGTCCTCATCCCTGTGAAGAATATTGCCGGAGAGGTATAGAGGATGAAGCGGTCTCGATAAATCAGCTTAAACGCTTTGCGGCTGATTTTGAGGTAAAATCCGGTCATCGATTTCCCATCCCCTGCGCCCCATCAACTGACAAAAAAATTGCGGTGATCGGCGGGGGACCTGCTGGGTTGACCTGCGCCTATTTTCTACGGCGGCTGGGCCATGGTGTGACCATTTTTGATAAGATGCAGAATCTTGGAGGTATGCTCCGTTACGGAATTCCAGAGTATCGACTTCCCAAAGAAATCTTGGAATGGGAAATCGACAGTATCCTTGAGCTGGGAATCGAATATCATACAGGGGTAAAGCTGGGCGTTGATTTCGACCTTGAATCGCTTGTTTCACAAGGGTACGATGCCATTTTTTTAGGGGTTGGCGCCTGGAGTGATTATCAGCTAAAGGTGAAGGGTGAAGGTCTAAAAGGGTGTTTTACCGGAATCGATTTTTTAACCCGTTTTGCCAAAATCCAGCAGGGAGACATCACGGACGAATCTATCCCGATCGGCCAAAAGTGTGTGGTGATCGGCGGCGGTAATACCGCGATCGATTGCGTCCGCACACTCGTCCGATTGGGTGCCCAGGAGGTAACGATCGTTTATCGCCGCACACGGAACGAAATGCCCGCCAGCAGGGTTGAAATTGAAGCTGCAGCGGATGAGGGAGTCAAGTTTCATTTTCTAGCTTCACCGGTTCAAGCGTTAGGGGATAAAAACGGGCGGGTCACTCATCTTGAATACCTGAAAATGAAACTCGGCGAACCGGATGCAAGTGGCCGTCGCCGTCCGGTTCCGATCGAAGGGTCTGAAACACTTATCGAAACCGATATGATGATTACTGCCATCGGTCAGGGGCCTGACATCTCTTTTGCTGACAAAGGAAAACCGATAAGCGATCTCGGCGTTACCCGATGGAATACGATTGACGCAGACCCGGAAATCCTTCAATCAAACATCCCCCATATCTTTACTGCCGGCGATGCGTTCACCGGCGCTTCACTGGTGGTTGAAGCGATCGGCGGCGGAAGAAGAGCTGCAAGGGCAATTCATCTTTATTTGTCCGGAAAAGAACTCAAACCGGTGCCGAAATCATTGCTGAAAAAACATATCCCGGAATCCATCTTCGATCAGGTTTCAGGCATTATCAAATCACCGAGGACAAAGATGCCCGAACTCCCTGTCGAAGATCGTATTCAATCTTTTTTAGAAACTGACCTTGTTATCAGCAAAAAGGGGGCCGAATTCGAGTCGAATCGTTGTCTGGACTGCTGTAGAATTTGTTACAACAAGGATGCGGCTTAACTTGCCCGGGCCCCACCCTCGTCTCCGCTTGATATTCGTGTACAAAGACACGCGGGGTCCATTGCCCATTTGATTTTGCATGGATGCATCAGACATCAACAAGTTGTTAATGAAAATCGCAGGAGATGTCGGCACGGTCCCTGATGACGTCCGAAACATTTTTTCAACTTTGATCTCCATTACACTGCGATACAGAGACCTCCTTAAAGATGACCTCGGAATCGTTTTATCGGTTGAAGATGTTCATGTGGCGCTTGGATGGCTGCTTGAATCGATCCGGACAAAAAAATTGCCGAAAACCGACAATGCCTTGAGACTCGACCTTCTCAAGCTGTGGCTGGACAGATTGAAACCTCATCTGTAACAAAACGAATCCCGGCTCCTGACAGATAACAATGAAAAAGAAACTCTATTTGGCGGTAGATCGTCGTAGGGTGTCTGCTAATGCTCTCATATCTTCCGGTACCGGCGCCTCAAATGATTTAATCTGCTGTGTTACCGGATGTGAAAAACGTATGCGCCATGCATGCAACATCAGCCGGAGGGGGGATTCTATTTTTGGGGAAGCAGCTTTTTCATCCCCTTGCTTTTTCACTCCTTGGTGTTTGCCATATACCGGGTCCCCAACAACCGGATGGCGAATGGCGGCAAGATGAACACGGATCTGGTGGGTTCGTCCGGTTTTCAGATCGAGCTCCAACCATGTTGCTTTGGAAAACCGTTCCCTGACCCGCCATCCTGTCTCAGCATCCCTCCCTTTTGCGCTGTGGGTCGACATCCGCTTCCGATCGACCGGATGACGCCCTACGGGAAGTGAAATGGTGCCGGTTTCACCCGTTACCTCACCATGTACCAGTGCAAGGTATTCTTTTTTAATTTTTCTCGATTTAAACTGCCGGGCCAGATGTTGATGGGAAGCGCCATCTTTTGCAATGATCAAGACACCGGAAGTATCTTTATCAAGTCGGTGGACAATTCCCGGCCTCAGGTCCCCGCCAAATCCCTTCAAATCCGGGTAATGATACAAAAGCCCGTTGACCAGGGTTCCGGAATAATGTCCGGGAGCCGGGTGGACAACAAGACCCGGCTGTTTGTTTAAAATGATAAAATGATCATCCTCATATATGATATCAAGATCAATCGGTTCAGGCTTAAATACCACCGCTTGGGGAGGGGGAATCCGGCCATCAATTTTGTCGCCGACCTTCACACGATAACCGGGCTTTTTTATTAGGCCTTGAACACGAATCTCACCTTTTGAGATAAGAGCGGTTGCAAAGGACCGAGAGCAGTTCGAAATCCGCAAAGCAATCAGGGCGTCGAAGCGCCTGCCATTGTCCGCCTCGTCAACAATAAATTGAAAGGGATTCGTGTCATGAATCATTACATAGAAGGATGGTTACTGCTGGGGGAGGAAAAAAGATTCAATCTCTGTAAGAATGGTCTCTTGGTCTGTGTTTTTTGCGGTCGAAAGCTCTCTTACCAGCAATCCCTGAGCAGTATCGTAGAGTTTTCGTTCACCAAAGGAAAGGTCCTTTGTTAATCTCACGAGAGAAAGGTCCCTAAAAACTTCTGCAACATCGTACAGGGAACCGGTCTTGATTTTCTCCATGTACTCCCTGTACCTGCGGTTCCATGTCTGGGTCAAGGTTGATTCGTCTCGGTCAGATTGCATCAATTTATAAATTTTGGAAACCTCTTTTTTGCTGATGACTTCCCTTAAACCGACGGATTCGACATTACAGGTCGGAATCATAATAACCATATTGTTTTCAAGGACTTTCATGATATAAAAATCTTGGGTTTCCCCGTTGATCATCTTGCTTTCAATTGCATCTATCCGACCGACGCCGTGTGCCGGATATACGGCTAGATCACCTATCTGAAATTCTTTCATTTTTTATCCGGTTGTTTGTAATGGTTTCTTAAACTATGTCCCTTAACAAAATCCAGATAACTCGATATCACAATAATAAAAAAAAAACAACCAATAAAAAGGATCGGCCAATTATAGACCGAGCCTTTTTGAGTTCGATCAACCTTGAGACTGCCCATTACGCCAGAAATGGCACCATAAGGAGCGCAATCACATTTAAGATCTTGATCATCGGGTTGATCGCCGGACCGGCGGTATCCTTGTATGGATCACCGACTGTGTCCCCGGTGACCGCCGCTTTGTGCGCATCGCTTCCTTTGCCACCCAGGTGGCCGTCCTCAATATATTTTTTCGCATTGTCCCACGCCGCACCACCGGTTGTCATGGAAATTGCAACAAAAATTCCGGTAACGATGCTGCCGATTAAAAGTCCGCCCAGTGCCACCTTGCCCAGCAAAAATCCAACTAGAATTGGCGTGACCACCGGGAGCAGTGCCGGTACAATCATTTCTTTCAACGCAAACTTGGTGACGATATCTACACATGTGCTATAGTCCGGTTTTGCAGTCCCTTCCATAATGCCAGGAATTTCACGGAACTGACGCCTCACTTCATCCACAACCGCTCCGGCCGCATGCCCAACGGCTTTCATTGAGATGGAGGCAAATAGAAAAGGAAGAAGGCCCCCGATGAAAAGCCCGATGATCACATTCACATCTCCGAGGTCAAACCTGATATCTGCGTTTTTGCCACCTTTTAATGTAAATTCAAAAATATAAGCGGCAAAAAGAACGATTGCAGCAAGCCCGGCCGAGCCGATGGCATATCCCTTGGTAACGGCCTTGGTGGTATTCCCGACCGCATCCAATGGATCGGTTATTTCGCGGACACTGTCATCCATTCCCGCCATTTCAGCAATCCCACCGGCGTTGTCTGTGATCGGGCCATAGGCATCGATGGCGATGACCATACCGGTCATGGAAAGCATGGACATGGCAGCCATGGCAATACCGTAGAGACCGGCCAATTTATAAGAAACAAAAATACCCAGGCAGATCGCTAAAACAGGCAGGGCGGTCGACTGCATGCTGACCGCAAGACCGGCGATGATATTGGTGCCATGTCCGGTCGTCGACGCTTTCGCAATCCCCTTTACCGGTCCGTAAATACCGGTGTAATATTCGGTGATGATGACAATGATAACGGTAAGAACAAGCCCCGTAAGTGCGGCAAAATAAATTGATATCGCTGATATGTCCGGCAATCCTGTCATCAATTTGTTGGTAATGAAATAAAATGCGAAAGCGGCAAGGATGGCAGAGCCGAACATCCCTTTGTACAAAGCGCCCATGATATATTCGCTTTTCCCAAGCCGGACAAAAAAGATGGCGATCATCGATGCAATAATGGACACCGCACCGATGACCAGTGGAAATTCTGTCGCGATGGGAACTTTTGGAAAAATAAGGTGACCGAGCAACATGGCAGCAACGGCTGTGACAGCGTAGGTTTCAAAAAGATCTGCGGCCATACCCGCACAATCTCCCACATTATCTCCCACATTGTCAGCGATAACAGCCGGATTTCTCGGATCGTCTTCAGGAATTCCGGCTTCAATCTTTCCCACAAGATCCGCTCCGACATCGGCTCCTTTGGTAAAGATACCACCGCCAAGTCTTGCAAAAATGGATATCAGACTGCCACCAAACCCGAGCGCAACCAGGGCATTCACATCTTGAGTGAGGGTAAAGAACCCGGCTACCGCGGTAAGTGCAAGCCCGGCGACTATCATTCCGGTGACTGCCCCCCCCTTGAATGCCAGCGAAAGGCCGGCTGAAAGCCCTTTTTTCGCCGCTTCAGCCACCCTGACGTTTGCAACAACGGAGACCCGCATTCCAATATAACCTGCAAGGTAGGAAGCAGCAGCGCCGATCAAAAAACCGATAGCCATTTTAGCTCCCAGAGCGACAAGAATGACAATAAAAATAACAATCCCAACTATAGAAACACTTTTTAACTGACGATTCAGATAGGCAATAGCGCCTTCTTTAATTGCATCCGAAATTTCACCCATCTTCTCATCTCCAGGAGATGCTTTTTTTACTATTGCAGCAAGAATAATAGCAAAAAATACCCCTGCAATGCCGACCAAGGTACAAATCAACGGTAGATTGCTTATTGTGGCTTCCATTCTTTCCTCCATCTCTTCATTAGCTTGAAATAACCTTTCTGTTGTTATAGCGATTCATTCCCTCTTTTATTCCTTCACAAAGGATTGTAACAACGGCATCCCCGGTTGTTCTTATAACCTGTTCCAAATTGTTTTTTTCATTAAAGTCAAATCTGCCCAGAACATGATCGGTAACGGTCATTTCTGCTCCAGGTCGCCCCACACCAACCCGAAGTCGTGTGAATTCATTTCTACCAAAAGCGTCGATTAAGGACCTTAAACCCTTATGCCCTCCAGACCCCCCTTTTTCTTTTATTTTTATTATCCCAAAAGCAAGATCGATATCATCATGAATGACCAATAGATCCTCACTAAATATATTATGATATTTTGCCAATTTCTTAATCGGCGGGCCACACCTGTTCATAAATTCCTGGGGTTTGGACAAAATGACCCCGTTGTCATTTATAAATCCCTTTCCATACAGAACGCCGAACTTTTTTTTTTCAACCGGAATAGAGAATGCGGCCGCAAGATCATCGGCGACCATGAAACCGATATTATGGCGGGTCTTTTTATAGGTGCGACCTGGATTCCCCAGGCCGACTATCAGACGTAATTGCGATGGTGACATGAGTAGGATCCGTTACTGGTCTTCGGTCTCCGTCTCAGATTCCCCCTCTTCACCGGCAGCCTCTTCCAGTTCTTCCTCTTCTACTTCTTCTACTTCTTCTACTTCTTCAACCGTTGGAGCAAGAACCGTAACCACAGTAAAATTAACATCCGCCGATAATTCAATATCACCTTCTAACGGAATTTCTTCAACATGGATTGAATCGCCTATATCCAAATTCGCAGTGTCAATCTCAATTTTATTCGGAACCTGACGAGGAAAACATAACACGTCGAGTTCACGCCTTACCAACTGCAAAGTCCCGCCGAGTTCAACCCCTTTTGTTTTCCCTACTGTGACAACAGGCACCTTGACTTTGATCTTACGATCCATGGCGACTTCATAAAAATCGACATGAAGAAAGGTCTGAAAAACCGGATGTATCTGCAACTCTTTTATCATTGCAGATTTGTTGATTGTTTTTCCGTTTTGAATAACAAGGTTCAACAAAATCTGTTTGCTTTTAACTTTTTTTAGCGCCTGCTCAAGATCAGCAGTATCCAGAGAAAGCAAAATCGGTTCGGTGTCCGGGCCATAGAGTATGGCAGGGATCCTGTCTTTTCTTCGCAAGGCCCGCGCAGGACCATTTCCAACTGCGGTCCTGATATTTGCTTTTAGTTCGATTATCTTCAAAAAAAATACCTCCTTGTTTAAATTCTATTTCTTTCCTCATACAAAAAGCGAAGTTACCGAATCTCCCCTGTGGCTCCGCACGATGGCCTCCCCCACCAGATCAGCGATCGACAACACCTTTATCTTATCGCATGCTTTGGCTTTTTGATTTAAAGGGATGGTATCCGTCACAACAAGGCTTTTTAAATTCGACTCTGCGATCCGGTCAACCGCCGGACCGGACAGCACCGGGTGGGCACAACAGGAGTATACTTCCTTTGCACCTTTTTTTGCAATAGCTTCCGCCGCTTCTGTCAATGTTCCTGCAGTATCAACCATATCATCGAGAATGATGGCGATTTTCCCTTTGACATCTCCGATTATCGCCATCGCTTTGGCCTCGTTTGGCGCATCCCTGCGTTTGTCAACAACAGCAAGGTCTGTATTTAGGCGCTTTGCAAAGGCTCTTGCCCTTTCAGCACCACCTGCATCAGGGGAAACAATGACCACATTATTATCAAAATTTTTTTTGATAAAATCGATAATCACCGGAGCGGAAAACAGGTTGTCGACCGGTATGTTGAAAAACCCCTGAATCTGTCCAGCGTGCAAATCCATTGTGATGACACGATCCGCCCCTGAAACGGTGAGAAGATCCGCAACCAGTTTAGCGCTGATGGGAACCCTGGGCGCCACTTTTTTATCCTGTCGTGCATAACCGTAATAGGGAATGACGACTGTTATTCTGCGGGCGGATGATCGGTTGAAAGCATCTACCATCAGTAGCAATTCAACCAGATTGTCATTTACTGGTGAACACGTTGATTGAATAACAAAAATATCTTTCGATCTTACGTTTTCATTGATCTCAATCTGTATTTCCCCATCGCTGAAAGTCTGCACCTTGGCCCCGCCAAGTGGCACATTCAGATAATCAGATATTTTGTTAGCCAGCTCGGGATTTGAGTTACCACTAAAAATTGCAAAGTCCGCCACCAAATACCTCTTCCGGGTTAATTGTTATTGAATTGTTGAGATTTTATTTATAATTTTTCTATCCTGCGTTTTGGCTGGGGCGGGAGGATTCGAACCTCCGAATGCAGGAACCAAAATCCTGTGTCTTGCCACTTGACGACGCCCCATTTTGATTAAACCAATAAATCCGCAAGAAACAGCTTCCATTTTGAGTGTCTTGAAAGCAAATTCTTGGCCTGCCGGGCCTCATCAGGATCCAAGAACAGGCCAAAGACAGTCGGCCCGCTTCCTGACATGAGAGCAGCCGTTGCTCCATGGGCCAAAAGTGCTTTTTTTATTTTGAGGATGTCAGGATACTCTGCCGCGGTTACCTGTTCAAGGTCATTACGAAAATGGGATTCGGCATTAAAATCCTGTTTTATAAAAGGGATATTATTATGTTGTTTTTCCGATTTTGTCAATCCCAAATTGAATTTTCCATACACCTCCGCGGTGGATACGCTGAATCCAGGGTAAACCAACAGAACCCGATACGGTTTAAGCCCTTTGAAAGGTTCCAGCTTTTCTCCAGCTCCTTTAGCAAGTGCCGGTTTTCCAAAAATAAAAAAGGGAACATCGGCTCCGACCTCAAAACCGATACGCATGACTTCAGATCGTGAAAACGGATGGCCATAATACCGGTTTAGACCCAAAAAAACAGCAGCTGCATCGCTGCTTCCACCGCCAAGGCCGGCTCCGATCGGTATCTGTTTATCGATGAAAATTTTTACACCCTTGGTTTTATCTACCGGGTGTTCTCTGAGTGATCCAATGAAGAGAGATGCAGCCCTGTGGGCAAGGTTTGATTCGTCTTCAGGGATACCCGGATCGTCACAAATCACTCTTATTTCCCTGGTATCAAATGAAAGGGTTATCGTATCATAAAGCCCGATACAGCTCATGATTGTGACCAGATCGTGGTATCCATCGGGTCTTTTTCCTGTGACCTGCAAAAACAGGTTGATCTTTGCAGGGGCAAGTAGCCTCATAATATGAGCCGTTGAGCTTAAAACGGTAAAATCGATCGCTAAAAAATACTGAGGGTCAAAAGGGTTTACTTTTTAAATGTAACCACTAGAAATCCCACATTCAGTCGACGGATAAACATCTGAATCGACGCCCCTTTCTTTATTTTTCGTATCGCCTCCCTGTAATCGTCAACCGTTTTTATCCCCTTGTGGTTTATCTCCTTAATGTTGTCATGGACGTGAATACCGGCTTCCTCTCCTTTGCTGCCAGATGCAACCGCGGCGACGATAACCCCCCCGGTGCCCTGCATATTTAACCGTTGTGCCATCTCTTTGGTTAGTGTGGCTACACGAATGCCGAATGCTTCTTCAAATTCTTTTTTGGTCCGCCTGGAAGAAATAATATTTTCATCTCTTTTGCCAATTTTTACATTAAATATTTTTTCCTTACCGTCACGCAGCACTTTTATAGTGATTTCATCTCCCACCCTGATATTCGCAACCATCTGGGAAAGTGCCCGGCTAGTGTTTACCTTTTTGTCATTGACCTCCAAGATGATATCTTTTGCTCGAATTCCGGCCTTTTCAGCTGGGTCACCTTGAAAGACTTCACTCACCAATACACCTTTAACACCTTCAACGCCATAGTACGCAGCCAATTCGTCATCGAGGTCCTGAATCCCCACACCAAGCCAGCCGCGGGTTACCTCGCCGCTCTCTTTGAGCTGATCGATGATCCCTTTTGCAAGGTTTATGGGGATGGCAAATCCGATGCCCTGTCCGCCAGCAATAATCGCCGTATTGATACCCACCACTTCCCCTTTCATATTAATCAGTGGGCCGCCGCTATTCCCTGGATTAATGGAGGCATCGGTTTGTATATAATCATCGTAGGGTCCTGAACCGATAACACGCCCTTTGGCACTGACAATCCCCGCGGTCACGGTATGTTCCAAACCAAAAGGGTTGCCGATGGCCACCACCCATTGACCCACTTTCAGCACATCTGAGTTACCCAGGTCGACCACCGGAAGACCATTTACCGGTTTGACACGAATTAGCGCAATATCGGTGTTTGGATCGCGTCCCACAAGCTCCGCATCAAATTCCTTACCATTTTTTAGCTTTACCTTGATCTTGTCCGCATTTTCTATAACATGATTGTTTGTAACGATATATCCTTCTTGACCAATTACAAATCCTGATCCAAGGCTGCGCTGTTTGAATTTCCTTTTCTGTTCATCTCCAAAAAATTTTTCAAAAAAATCATGAAAGGGATCATTTTCCCCAAAAGGCGGTCTACTAAAATGACTGAAGGGCTGACCACCAGCTTTCACCGTTTTCTCTGTTCTGATATTGACAACTGCAGGGCTGACCCGCTCCGCCAGATGGCTGAAGCTTTCAGGCACCCCCATGACAGGGACCGATGCGGCCCGAATGTCCGGAACCGGATAAACGCCTGAAAGGATCAAGGTGCAGACCCCTAAAAATATGGCGGCAAAAACGACCCTCTTTTTATGGGTACTTAAATAATTATTAAAAAACATGAAGCATCTCCTTCCTTATAAAAAACGATGCTACTCTCTTCTTCTATCGACCTGAAATCTGAAACTGCTTTACCCCTTTTCCTTGACGTACATCAGCCTCAAGTCGTGCAGAATATGCTTCAAAAGGTTTTCTTCATCCTCTGTCAGATTCCCACGGGTTTTCTCTTCCAATACACCTAAAATATCAATCGTTTGTTTCGCCAGAGAGAGGCTTTTTTTCTGGCCGCTTGCTGGATCTTCAATCGCACCGAGGTGCACAAGGGCGGATGAATTCAGCGAAAAGATGAAAGTTGCAAAGTTGATCTCAGGAAACTGAGATGTGGATTCTGCCTCTTCCGGTGCCGGTTCCTCCTGCGTCACCTCTTCTTTGGTCTCCTCCGCCGCTGTTTCTTTTTTATCTTCCTCTTTTTTAACATCCTGAGCATCTTGGCTAAAAATTCGCCGGTCTTTTATGATAAAACCTTTTTTTTCTTCTGACATGACCAACCTCCTATCATGTTTTGTTTTTAGTTGACTATTTTTTCCTCTATGCGCTAGTTTCAAAACACTTTTATTCGTCCAATTTTCTCATAAACTTTTTCAAATCTCAAGAGGAATTACGGTATTTACCGATGGCAGCGATCGCAGCTCATCGAGAATCTTTTCGGGTATGGGCGAATCCGTTCGTAAATAAATGATACTGTTTTCCCCATCATCATCCTGCCCCACCTGCATCTGTGTGATGCCGATATCATGCATACCAAGGGTGGCGCCGATGCGGCCGACCGCTTCCGGTCGGTTTGTTTTGTAAATGAGGGCCAAATGGCCGTCCGGTATCATCTCAAGTCGAAAGTTATTAATTTTTACAATCCGAGGCTCACTCTTTCCGAAAATGGTTCCGGAAACTGAAAAGGAGGTTTCTGTAGCAATCACCTTGACTGTAATCAGATTAATATAATCCTCTGCCTCAAGTCGAGTTGTTTCCGCAACCTTTATCCCCCTTTCCTTTGCAAGGACAGGGGCGTTGACAGAGTTCACTTCATCTTTCACTATCGGCGCAAGAAGTCCCTTTAAAACAGCAGTGGTAGCAAGTGACATGTCAAGGCCATGAAAATCCCCGTTACACTCAATCGTCACTTCCTTGAGCGCACCACAAAAGAGTTGGGCTTGAAGAGATCCGATTCGATCTGCAAGGGACAGATACGGACCCAATCGCTGAAGAAGCTCACCGGCCACCGACGGCACATTTACTGCATTGATAATGGTTCCGTTCTTCAGATATTCAATGACCTGATCCGCCACTTCCATAGAAACATTTGTCTGGGCTTCATAGGTGGAAGCGCCGAGATGGGGCGTACAAATCACCTTGTCCAACTCAAAAAGAGGAAATCTTCCGGGGGGTTCAGTTTCAAAAACGTCCAATGCAGCGCCGGCCACCTTTTCTGAAACGATGGCGTCATATAGATCATTCTCGTCAATAATGCCCCCACGGGCACAGTTTATGACCATCACGCCCTCTTTCATTTTTTCAAATGCTTTTTTATTAAGAAGCCCCGTGGTGCTCTTAAGTTTGGGGACATGTACTGTTATATAATCGGATCTTCGGTACAACTCGTCGAGTGTGGTACCTTCAAACCCGGCTTTTTCTATTTGCTCGGCGGTGATATAGGGGTCGTAGATGATAACATTCATTTTCAGTCCACGGGCAAGATCGGCAACAATGGAACCGATTTTTCCATAACCGATGATGCCGAGGGTCTTATTGAATATCTCTCTTCCTTGAAGCTTTTTCTTATCCCATCGGCCGGCTTTCAATGAAATGGTCCCCTGGGGGATGTTGCGTGTCAAAGCCATCATCAGGGCAATGGTGTGCTCAGCTGTTGTGATAATATTCCCCCCTGGAGTATTCATTACAACAATGCCCCGTTTTGTTGCTGCCGGTATGTCCACATTGTCGAGACCAATCCCGGCCCGGCCAACCACTTTCAATCGCTTTGCCTGTTGCAGGATATCGTCGGTTACCTTTGTCGCACTCCTGATAATCAGCGCCTCATAATTTCCAATGATCTGTTTGAGATCCTCGGGGGACAGGCCGGTATTTACATCCACTTCAATCCCCTCTTCTTCCTCAATCATTCTGATTCCTGTCTTATCAAGGTTATCACTGACCAGCACTTTCATCATCTTCTCCCTTAATATTTTTTAGAATGTTTCCGTCGACCAAAAACGTTATTAAAAAATAATATTCCCATATTCAACAACAATTTAATCACGATAACATTTTAAAAGGTGTTTCATTGATTTTATATTATTTTAGACCTATAGACAAAAAAGATGAATCGCTCTGTATCTGAGATGAAGCCAATGGGGCTAACCTGGCCGAAACTGATACCCGGAACTCTTTTAAAGCGGTATAAACGATTTTTGGCTGATGTCCGTTTGGAAAAAGGTGAGACTGTTACCGCTCACTGCCCGAATACCGGCAGCATGAAAACGTGTTGTGAACATGGGCGGCCGGTTTATCTGTCATACCATCCTCATCCAAAAAGAAAACTTAAATACACATGGCAACTGATAGAAATGGCGGACTCCCTTGTCGGTATCAATACGGGGATACCAAATCGACTGGTCCAGAAATCTATCCGAGATGGAAGGATAGAAGAGCTCAGTGGATATGACGATGTTATTTCTGAAGTTAAGACCAGCAGTCATTCTCGAATCGATCTTCTTTTGCAAAAAGAGGGCAAAAAAAAATGTTTCGTGGAAATAAAGAATTGCACCTTTGTCGAAGAAGGTGTTGCCGCTTTCCCCGACGCGGTTACCGATAGAGGTTTGAAACACCTCGTCGAACTTCAGAACCTTTTATCGAAGGGGTCTCGATGTGTCATGTTTTATCTGATCCAGAGAATGGATGCCGCAGTATTCAAACCCGCGGATCGGATCGATCCCGCATACGGCCGAATGCTGAGACAAGCGGTGAGAAACGGTGTTGAAATCATGGCCTATGATGTATCGATTGATTTAAAGACTATCATACTAAACCGGAAAATACCTTTAATGATCAAAAGTTGATATCCGTTTGGATATTTGGATCGATCGATCTTAGGGGGATGATTTTCTTTTTTAAGTAACTTTCACCCCATCCGTCTAGGCAGCATCTAATTTCTGGCGATCAGCCATGTCCATCAGGACCCGATCTTGCGCCCTATCAATACCAAGAGCCCTTCGCTTTTTGTCGATATGGGCGATCATTAATTGTGCCATTTCATACGGATCCGGTGTAAATCCCCATTTGCCAAAACCAAGTTCTTCGAGTTCCTCAAAAAGGTGTTTGTAAAATTTTGTTCCCTCAATAATAGGGAATGTCACGCCAAATACGGTAAATACACCGGAAGCGACAAAATACTGTCCGATAGCGATAGCCTTTTCGCTCATCCATTCAGGCGCAGCACCGGCCACGGGCAGATCAGCGATGCTGTCGCCCAGCCCTCCGGTTCGTACCATTTCGGAACAGGCGATCAGAATTCGAGTGTTATCAACACACGCACCCAGCCCGAGGATAGGAGGCATTCCTACTGTCTCACACACCTCCCTCAACCCAGGCCCGGCCAGATGGGCGGCTTCCGGAGTTGTCAGTCCGGCCTTGGCAAGAGCGATTTGGGAACATCCGGTCTGAATCACCAGCACGTCGTTTTTTATCAGTTCCTTGACGAGTTCAACATGTACCCAGTCTTGTCTCACCCTGGGATTGGTACATCCCACAACGCCGGCAACACCCCGTATCCTTCCATTGATAATATTGTCATTTAAGGGGGTATAAGATCCCCGAAAAGTGCCGCCAAGCATATAGTTGATGTACTCATGGGAGAAACCCTGTACTCCCCTGCTCACATATTGTGGGATTTCTATTGGGATCTTTCGGTTTTTAAATCTTGATATGGCTTTGATAACGATTTCATCGGTGCAGGTTTTTGGATCACGTTCATGAAATTCGATATGGGTGGCCCCCTCAATGTGGCATCTGGGGTTGGTAGTAAAAAGAGGGGTACCATAACATTCGGCCACCTTCACCAATCCCTGCTGGATACATTGAATATCCACGGCCATGGCATCAACAGCACCTGTCACAAGAATCGGTTCGGTTGAAGAAAAATTTCCCACATGGGGCGTACCATGACGGGAGAACATCTCCAGACCGGAGCAACACATTCCCACAAGATTAATATCCTTTGCTCCGGCTTCCCTGGCCGCCTGAATGAGGGATGGTTCGTTCACTGATGAGATCATCGACTCGAAAAGGTTGGGTTCATGTCCATGAACAATAATATTGACCTGATCTTCCTTGAGCACCCCCATGTTAATCTCTATAGAGACGGGCGAGGGGGTCCCAAACAGGATGTCTCCGATTTCCGTGGCGACCATCGATCCGCCCCAGCCATCCACAAGCGCTGTCCGGCTACATTGTTTGGTAATATTTTTATAATCCTGATCAACGCCCATGTGCGACCGGTTCATCAGCTCCATTATTTCACGCATGGCCCCCCTTGGAACAATACCGTGCTTGCGCCAGGTTTCCAAAGTCTTTTCCGGCACCCGTTTGGCAAACGGAATTTCACCTTCGACCTGTGTGTAGGTTTTTATCAGCTCATGATAAAGATCAATGGCTATATCGTGGGTCGAACGTCCCTCTGTTTCGATACCGATCGATGCGGCAACGGTTTCGAGCTTACCGGTATCCGTGATTGTATAATCTTTAATCTCGCCGTTTACCACATCACGGAAAACCTCAAGCATCGCCATTCCGTGGTCGTTATGGCAAGCTGTACCTGCAGCGACCATTCGGGCAAAATTTCGTGACATGATCGTGTCTATGGTCGCACCGCAGACACCCACTTTCCCATAGGGATCTTTTGAGTTAAGCCTGCAAGGTCCCATGGCGCAATGCTTACAGCAAGCTGAATCGGCGCCGATCGGACAAGCCCTCATATTCACCGCACGGTCAAACTGGGTTTCCACACCATCTTTTTTGGCTCTTTGCAACATCTGTAAAGTCGCTTCACAGGATGTGAGATCTTTTAAATTGATTTCTTTTTCTTTTCTTAGCGCTATCTTTTTTTCTTCCATGCTTCCTCCATTGGTGAAGTATTTGAACGGATAACTACCTTGGCGATTTAATTAGTAATAATTCCTATTTACAGTAACCAAAAACATGGTTAATGTCAAGCGATGAAAACAAAGTTTTTTCCTAAAATTCCAAATCGCCTGATCCATGAGAAGAGCCCCTATCTTCTGCAGCATGCCTACAACCCGGTGGACTGGTATCCCTGGGGGGAAGACGCGTTTCAAAGGGCGAGAAGCGAAAACAAACCGATCCTTTTGTCCATCGGATATTCAACCTGCCACTGGTGTCACGTGATGGAAAATGAGTCATTCAGCGATCCGGCGGTCGCAGCAGTAATGGCCAAAGATTTTGTTTCAATCAAGGTAGACCGGGAGGAACGGCCGGATCTTGACAAGATATACATCACCGCTGTTTCATCAATGACCGGCTCCGCCGGCTGGCCCCTCAATGTATTTTTAACCCCTGAGTTAAAACCCTTTTACGGCGGTACCTATTTTCCGCCACAAACCAAACCGGGCGCCATATCCTGGCCCGATCTTTTAACGATTGTTGCCAAAGCATGGAATGACCCTAAACAGCGCCAAAAGATTTTAAACTCCGCAAACGAAGTCACAAATGCCATTGATCAACATTTATCCATACAATTCCGTTTGGCGCCTTTAGATGAAAGTTTGTTTAATTCGGCCCTCGATCATTTTTTATCAGTCTTTGATGGAGACCGAGGCGGCTTCAGTAATGAGCCCAAGTTCCCCTCCCCGTCTATCCAGGACTTTCTTCTCTTTTACTTTACATATCCAAATGGCATCGAAAATAAGACCGAAAAAAAAAATAAAGCCCTGACCATGGCAACGGTGACACTTCAGGCCATGGCAAGGGGGGGTATTTACGATCAAGTGGGCGGTGGGTTTCACCGTTATGCCACCGATCCCAAGTGGCATATTCCCCACTTTGAGAAAATGTTATATGACAATTCCCAGCTGATCATCAACTATCTCTCAGCCTTTCAGATCACCAAAGATAGTCTTTTCAAAGAGGTGGCAAAGGAAACCATCGGATACGTCCTTAAAGATATGACCCATCCAAAGGGCGGGTTTTATTCAGCACAAGATGCGGACAGTTTTCCGAAAAATACCCTTGAAACATCCGAAATGCAGGCTGAGGCAAAAAAGGTTGAAGGCGCCTATTATGTTTGGGAACTCGGGGAGATCGAAAATATCCTGGGCGAAACCGATGCCCGGATCTTCGCCTATCGATATGGTATCAATTCAAAGGGAAATGTCGAATATGATTCTTTTGGCGAATTTAATGGAAAAAACATTTTGTTTAAAGCCCATACGCTGGATGAAACCGCTAAAAAATTAAACCTGTCTGAAAAAGATCTTACGCAAATCCTGACCAAAGCCAAAATGCAGCTCCTAATTTCGCGGGGGAAAAGACCCAGGCCGCATCTCGATGACAAAATCATCACTTCCTGGAACGGTCTTATGATATCTGCATTGGCAAAGGCATTTCAGATGTTCGGGGATGAAAAATATTTAATTGCCGCCCAAAATGCCGCCACATTTATCCGAAATAATTTATCTGTTTCGAATAAAAAAAACCTCTACCATATCTGGCGAGAAGGAGAAGGAAGAATCCATGGCCTGGCAAATGATTATGCCTTTTTGACCCAGGCACTGATCGATCTCTTCCAGTCCGACTTTGATCATTTGTGGCTTGACTGGGCCCTTGAACTGACGCAAACGCTGATCAAACAGTTTTATGATGCCAAACATGGGGGATTTTTCATGACCCGATCTTCACATGATAAAAATCTGATTTTTCGCGTGAAAGAGGATGTTGACAGTGTGATTCCGTCTGCAGACTCGGTGGCGGTTTCAAATCTCTTGCGGCTCTCCCAGCTCACCAGAAACAAGGATTTTTCCCAAGTGGCGGAAAAAACCCTTCAATCTTCTATTTTAAAATTGAAACAAAACCCGGTCGCTGCCCCCCAGATGCTGGTGTCACTCGGTCGTGCCCTGATAAACCCTGTCCATATTATCATTTTAGGGAATCCAGCGGCTGAAGAAACACGTTCCATGTTGAAAGTGGCCTACACGGTTCCGTTTCCAGCAAAGATGGTTATTCTGGTGAAAGATGATTCTGCTCAAGAAAATTTTGCCAAACATCTGCCGTTTATTGCCTCGATGAAAAGAATAACCCATAAGACCACCACCTATCTCTGCATGGATCAGAGCTGCAAAACACCGATCACCGATCCAGCCATCCTGTTAAAGGAGCTGGGTCAATATTTTTAAATAGGTGAAAATATTTAACTCAAGTTTCGTACCTCCGATGGGACATAGACCCGTATCTGGTGTGGAACTTGAGTATTTAAACTTTTATTATGAAATATAATCCCTCTAAAACAGAGAAGAAGAAATCAGGTTCCCGGCGCCGGTGCGCCCTTGTTTTCGTAAAGGCCCCGGAGGAAGGAAAGGTTAAGACCCGCCTCTCAAAAATCGTAGGAAACGAAATCGCTCTCAACGTTTATAAACGATCTGTGGTTGATCTAATTGAAACGCTTCAAAACATCGAATGCAACATCACGATCTGCTACCATCCATCACATGCAGAATCCTGTATGACTCGCTGGCTCGGCAGCAGTTATGCATATTTGGCTCAAAAAGGAAACAATATCGGGGAAAGGATGGCCTATGCCTTTATCCGGTCATTTTCGAAAGGTTTTCACCGAGTGATTCTTGTGGGTGCTGACATTCCGGATCTGACCGAAAAGATCATCGATGAGGCATTCAGCAGTTTGCAAAAATATCCCGCAGTAATCGGTCCGGCCCTCGATGGCGGTTATTACCTCATCGGGTTTAATTCAAACACATTTATCCCTGACGTTTTTCAAGATATTTCCTGGGGGACTGACCGTGTCCATGAACAGACATTAACTGTTTTTGATAAAAAAAGCTTTCAGGTACACATGCTGCCGATATGGCGGGATATTGATACCTATGAAGATCTTGTTCATTTCTATAAAATCAACAAGAAAAATAGATCCGCTGCTCAAAATACGGTTTCATATCTCGAACATATCGATATTGGCCGGTTTAAGAATTGAATAATTTCAAAGGAGGATCAAAATGGAAACCTATTATCATTTGGAAGATTTGCCAAAATTTGAAGAAATCGGAAAAGACGCCCCGGAACTTGCAAAAAAATTTTTTGAATATTATAATTCCGTATTTTCAGCAGGGGAGCTCACCGAAAGGGAAAAAGCATTGATTGCCCTCTCTGTCGCGCATGCGGTTCAGTGCCCGTACTGCATCGATGCATATACTCAAGCCTGCCTTGAAAAAGGTTCAAACCTGGCCGAAATGACGGAAGCCGTTCATGTGGCGACAGCCATAAGAGGGGGGGCTTCTCTCATCCATGGCATCCAAATGCGTAACATTGCAAAAAAAGTTTCCATGTGATCGGTCAAAAGGGAAGATCTAACGATGTTGTCTGATCAGAAAAAAAACGATCTATCCGGCCAAGCAATCGACACAACCGATATCACCCCTTTTCAGCAAACGCTCGACAGGCATGGCATAACGCTTTTAAAAGATAAAACCACCACCCTGCAAATCAATATTGGTCTGAGGTGCAATCAAACTTGCCGTCATTGCCACCTGGATGCAAGCCCGAGTCGAGGGGAAATGATGATTCGAGACACCATGAATCAGGTGATTGAATTTGCAAGGCACTGCCATTTTGAAACCATAGATATTACAGGTGGTGCACCTGAGCTGCATCCAGATTTGGGGGATTTTATTAAAAGCGTTTTTCCCTGCGCCTCAAAAACCATATTGCGATCCAACCTGACTGCACTTCCCGGTAAATTAAACCACCTCGTGGATATCCTGAAGGAATCCCAGACAACCATCGTGGCATCATTCCCCTCTTTAAACGAGGCTCAACTAGAGTCCTTTAGAGGAAAAGGGAGTTTTCAATCGAGCATCGACACCCTTAAAACACTCAACGAAATGGGGTATGGAAAAGAAAAAACCGGGCTTGAACTCGATCTGGTGGTCAACCCTTCAGGATCGTTT
>Ga0255058_10000255_pt1 | contig 31873 bp, 28 predicted proteins | sample Cases_109_9_MG_FD_188637 | JGI IMG/M metagenome (GOLD analysis project Ga0255058, IMG submission 188637) | Seawater microbial communities from Amundsen Gulf, Northwest Territories, Canada - Cases_109_9 | ecosystem: Environmental > Aquatic > Marine > Gulf | place: Canada: Northwest Territories... | reverse complement strand
GTTCAGCGACTTCGCCTGCGCCGACTACACGAGCGATAGCTACGCCGACCTGGCCGCGCGCTACCTGGCGTTCTCCAGCAACCGGTTCATGTCGGACGATGCCGTTTCCGGCTACGCCATCGTGAGCATGGTCGCGGAAGCAGTTGGAGCGGTTGGCGACGACCCGACAGCCATCGCCGAGTACCTGCACGCCAACTCGTTCGACATGCCCGGCTATGCCCACACGTTGAGCTGGACCGAGTGGGGCGAGCTGGCGGAGGCCCAACCGATCTTCTGGGGTGTCACCGCAGGACCGGCGCCCGAGGGGCTCAACGAGGCCGGCGACTGGTGGATCGAAGTGCTGAGCCAGTCCGAGCCAATCGAGCCATACGTGCCGGAGTCCTAGCCAATAGGTGGCGCTGCTAGAGCTGGATGAGGTCGGAAAGCAGTACGGCGGCCTCCCGGCCGTTGACGGAGTGACGGTTGGGGCCGACGCGGGCGAGATCCTCGCCATCGTCGGCCCCAACGGCGCCGGGAAGAGCACTCTGCTCGAGCTGATCGTCGGCTTGGAGCGGCCGACGCGGGGAAAGCTTCGCCTTGACGGAGATGACATCACCGGTCTTTCCAGCCATCGGATCCGCAAGCTCGGCGTTGCCATGGTGCAGCAAACCCCGCGCCCATTTCTGAGCATGACCGTGCTGGAGAACGCTGCGGTCGGGGCCATGTTCGGCTCGCCCGCCGGTCTGCAGGACGAGGACGATGCCCTACAGGTCGGCAGCGAGATGCTGTCGATCGTTGGTCTCGGCGATCGGCGTCACGACGACGTCGGGAGCCTCAACCTCCACGAGCAGCGGTTCCTGGACCTCGCCAGGGCGCTGGCGGGAAGGCCCCGTCTCCTTCTCCTCGACGAGGTGATGGCCGGCCTCAACGACGCCGAGCTGGCCGCTTCGATCGAGATGGTGCGAACGATTCGCGATCAGCTGGGGGTGACCGTCGTCTGGGTCGAGCACGTCATGAAAGCCGTGGTGAACCTGGCAGAGCGAGTCGTGGTGCTCCACTTCGGACGAGTGCTCACCGAGGGCACGCCCGACGTCGTCATGCGAGACGAGTCGGTGATCGAGGCCTATCTCGGGACGCAGGGCATCGCCGATGCTTGAGGTGAGCGGGCTCGCCGCCGGGTACCAGGGCAGCGACGTCGTCCAGGACGTTGCCTTCCACATCGATCCGGGTGAGGCGGTGATGATCATCGGGTCGAACGGCGCAGGAAAGACGACGTTGTTTCGCGCCGTCGTCGGTCTCCTGGCGCCTTCAGCAGGTGACGTGCGTTTCGAGGGAGAAGACATCGCCGGGATGCCGGCGCAACGCATCGTACGCCGCGGCATCAGCTTCGTTCCCGCCGAGCGGCATCTTTTCCCCAGGATGACCGTGCAGGAGAATCTCTCATTGGGGGCGTATCCGAAGCGTCCCGATCCAGAAACGATGGCGGTGGTCATGGATCTGTTCCCCCGCCTCGATGAACGCCGCAAGCAGACCGCCGGCACGATGAGCGGCGGTGAGCAGCAGATGCTGGCCGTGGGCAGGGCGCTGATGTCGAATCCCAGCCTCATCGTGCTCGACGAGCCCACTACCGGCTTGGCTCCGAGACTCGCCGCCGAGGCCTACGAGGCGCTCGGCGTGCTCCGCGATCGCGGGTTGACGGTGCTGGTCGCGGAGCAACAAGTGCCCCTGGCGATGGCGTTCAGCGATCGCGGCTACGTGCTGGAGAATGGTCGGATCAAAACAGAAGGCACTTCGGCCGAGTTGGCTCAAGATCCCGAGGTTCGCCGCGCCTACCTGGGTGTGGCGTGACCGCCAGCATCCTCGACGGGATCGTGCTCGGCCTCCAGTTCGGATTGCTGGCGACCGGGCTCACCCTGGTCTACGGGCTGGGGGGCGTGCTCAACCTCGCATACGGGCAGATGGCTGTTGTCTCGGCCATGGTCGTGTTCTTTGCCATGAACGCCGGCGTCCCTGCCCTCCCTGCGGTGCTGCTCGGTCTCGTCACCGGCGGGCTGTTCGGGTTGCTGCTCGACCTCACGATCCTGCGCCGGGTCTACCGCCTCCAGGGCGAGGCACGGGTCCTGCTCAGCCTGTTGCTCACGCTCGGCGTGGCCTTCATCGTCGACGGCTTCCTCAACTGGCGGTACCCGCTGCAGGCATTGAACCTGTTCATCGGGGGCGGACCTGTCGAGATCCTCGGCGTGCCGATGCGGCGGGGAAGCCTGGTGGCCTCTGCGATCACGCTGGTCACCTTTGGCATGCTCTTTGCCTTCTTCCGATTCACGACATTGGGACGCGGCGTGCGCTCGGTGATCGAGGACGAGGAGGGGGCCAGGCTCGTCGGGATCGACCCGTCCCGCATGATGCGGCTGATTCTTGTTCTCAGCGGTGTCCTGGCTGCGCTCGTGGCGATCACTCGGTCGATGGTCGTTCCAATTGACGTGCAGGCCGGGTTCGGGATCACCGTGTTCGCCCTGATCGTTGCCGTGGTCGGAGGGCTGGGCAGCGTTCCCGGAGCGCTTTTGGCTGGAATCATCCTCGGAATCGTCAGCAGCATCGCCGCCACCTATGTCGGTACCTTCATGTCCTTTGTCATCCTCCTGGCCGGCGCAGGATTGACCATCCTCATCCGCCCCTCCGGGCTGCTGGGAGTCAAGGAATGAGCGATCGCTCCACCGCCACCGGCACCTCGGCTATCGGTGCGGCAGAGGAGCGCGTCTCGCTGTCTCTCCCCGCACTGCTCGGTCTCATCGGAGCCGTCGGGTTGGCACTCGCCGTGGTCCCGGCCTGGATCGGCGACAGCCGCGTGCTGATGGGCGTCGCCGTGCTCGGGCTCACCTTCGGGTGCTACACGATCGGCTTCAACGTGATCTTCGGGAGCACCGGCCAGCTATTCCTCTGTGTCGGCGCCCTCGCCGGGATCGGTGGATACGGCGCCGCCATCCTCGCCGACACCGTCGGGCTGCCGATGATCGCCGCGATCCTGGTGGCCACGGTCGCCGCCAGCCTCAGCGGCGGGCTGCTCAGCTGGATCGCGGTGCGACGCTCGCTCGGCGTCATCTTCACCGGGATCATCACGCTTATCTTCTCGCTCACGTTCGATGCCCTTCTCCTCGGTCTGGGCGAGCACACCGGCGGAGAGAACGGCTTTCTGATCGAGACGGGCGCAGATACCTTCCTCAGAGAGCAGATCCCGCCCTACTACGTGATGCTGGTGCTCGTGCTCGCCTTTCTGACGGTGCACGGCCTGCTGCGCCGGTCCCACGTCGGCTGGGCATGGCGTGCCCTGCGCGACGACGAGGTCGCCGCCGAGTTGACCGGTGTCGACGTCGCTCGGTACCGCGTGTATGCGGCGCTGGTCGGTGCGGCCATGCTTGGTCTGGCCGGCGCCACCTATGCCTTCACCGAGGGGCGCATCAGCCCCAACACGTTCGGGTTCGTCCACGTCGACGTCATCGTGATCGTGATGCTCGGCTTTGGCGGCATCGGCACCCTCTTCGGGCCCATCGTCGGGGCAGCCATCTTCACGGTCGTCAACGAAGTACTGATCGACTTTGGCCAGCTTCGTGTCCTGATCTACGGGACCCTCATCCTTCTGCTGTTCCTCTTCCTACCCAAAGGCGTGATCCCCACCGTCCGCAACTTCATCGCAAAGCGACGTGCCTCCCAGGCGGCCGAGGCGCCCGACTAGGAGGCTGTTGAACAATCCACAAGCGGGCAATTGCACCCGGGAGATTCCGGGTCAGCCCACCACCAGGCCCTGCGGCTGCCCGTGGCACTCGTCATTGTTCAACGCCTCCCTAGGGCTTCACCGACACCTTGGATCCTCAGTCGGTCACGAAGCGCTGCGCCTTCAACTCGAATCGGGGAAGGGTGCCCCGGGGCACGGTCGTCACCTGCGGCCGCAGGCCGAGCATGGATTCGAACGCCTCTTCCACGGCGCGTGAGGTGCCGTCACCGTCTGCGCCCTCCCGGAACTCGATCTCGATGTGGATCTCCGCCATCTCGCGATCCTTGGTGATCGCCACCCGAAACTCGTCAACGGCCTCGTAGCGCCGCAGGAGGTTCTCCACCGCGGCCGGATAGATGTTGACCCCGCGGACCACGATCATGTCGTCGGCTCTCCCGATGATCCCTCCGGTGAAGCGGGTGAAGGTCCGCCCGCAGGAGCACGGCGTGTCGTCCACACGGATCACATCTCCGGTGCGGTACCGGACGACCGGGTAGCCGATCCGGCCCAGGTTGGTGACGACGAGCTCGGCCTCTTCTCCGGCGGCGACCGGTCGCCCCGTCGCCGGGTCGATCGCTTCAACGATGAACTCACTGTCGATGGCGTGGGTTGACCCTGGTTGGGCTTGGCACTCGAAGCTGAGCGCCCCCACCTCCGAGGCTCCGGCGTGGTCGTAGCACTTCGCTCCCCACGCCTCCTCGATGCGGGCCTTGACCGCGGGAAGGCTGGCGCCGGGCTCTCCGGCATGCACCGTGGTCCGCATCGGGATCTCAGACAGGTCGAAGCCCTCCTCCCTGGCCAACTCGACCAGTCGTAACGCGTAGGTGGGAGTGCAGCACAGTGCGGTGACCCCCAGGTCCGCCATCAGCCGGAGCCGTTGCACCGATGATCGGCCCCCGCCGGGGATCATCAGGGCGCCGATGCGCTCGGCGCCGCCGAGGGCCGCCCAGAATCCGATGAAGGGGCCAAACGAGAATGGCATGAAGAACCGGTCCTCGGCGGTGAGTCCGGCGCCGGCGAGCACATATCCCCAGCAGCGCCCCCACCAGTCCCAGCTCTCTGCGGTGTCGAAAACCCGCAGCGGAGGGCCCGACGTCCCCGACGTCTGGTGGATCCGGGTGTAGGCCGCCTCCGGGAACGTGCAGTTGGCGCTGAGCGGCCCTTCGTCCTGCGCGGCGAGGAGCTCCGCCTTGGTGGTGAAGGGCAGACCGGCGAGATCCTCCAGCGTCCGCACCTCCGCCGGCACGGCGCCTGCGGCATCGAGCTTGGCTGTGACAAACCGGTTGCTTCCGTAGGTCTGCTCCAGAGCCACGGCGAGCTTCGCCTCCTGGAGGGCGCGGAGGCGCTCCCTGGGGAGGGTCTCGATCTCGCGGTCGAAGAACGTCACGTCCATCGGCGCAGTGTGCTTCATCGGCCGCACCTCAGGCAAACGATTGTCCATGGGGGCTGCCGAAACCTCGAAGTTCTCACAGCACAGAGATCCTCGAACGCGGCTCGGGAGCCGGCTCCTAAGGAGGCGTTGAACAATGACGAATGTCACGGGCAGCCGCAGGTCCTGGTGGTGGGCTGACCCGGAATCTCCCGGGTGCAACTGCCCGCTTGTGGATTGTTCAACAGCCTCGCAGCGGGGTGCCGCAAGGCCGATACCCGGCCGGCCGATGCGGGTACCCTGGCCCCGTGTCTCGAGGAAACTGCCGCCGATGACGGATCATGTCCTTGCCCTACAGGTGAACAGCGAGACCCATCGGCTGCTCGTGTCCGACCACCGCACGCTGCTCCAGGTGCTGCGTGAGGACCTCAGGCTGACCGGTACCAAGCACGGTTGTGACCTGGGTGAGTGCGGCGCCTGCACCGTGCTGCTCGACGGGCGCCCGGTGCTTTCCTGTCTGACGCTGGCCCGCAGGGCCGAGGGCCGCTCCGTGACGACCGTCGAAGGTCTCGCAGAGAACGGACGGCCACACGAACTGCAAACCGCCTTCGCCGAGCTCGGCGCTTCCCAGTGCGGCTACTGCACTCCCGCCATGCTGCTCACCGCCAGGGCGTTGCTCGACGAGACGCCCGACCCTACGCCCGATGAGATCAACCACGCCCTGGCGGGAAACCTGTGCCGCTGCACCGGCTACAACAAGATCCTCGATGCGGTGCAACTGGCGGCCTCCAGGAGCCAGGGCTGATGGGTGGCGACTACGCGGTGGTCGGTCGGTCCTACCCGCGAGTCGACGCAATGGACCAGGTCACGGGCCGGACCCAATACGCAGACGACTTGTCCCCACCGGGCACCCTGTTCGGCCGCCACCTCCTCAGCACGCAGGCCCATGCGTTGGTCACCGACATCGATACCAGCCGCGCCGCAGCGTTGCCGGGCGTGAAAGTCATCATCACCGGCGCCGACCTCCCCATCACCTATGGCATCCTTCCCGTCAGCCAGGACGAGCATGCGCTTGCGGTCGACCGGGTCCGTTACGTAGGGGAGCCCGTGGCCGCGGTGGCCGCAATCGACGCCGAAACCGCGGAGCAGGCCCTCGAGCTGATCGATGTGAGCTACAAGCCCCTGGACGAGGTCGTGACCCTCGATCAGGCGCTCGCCGATGACCAATCCCTCATCCACGGCGAGGGCCCCGGACAGAACGTGCACCGATCGGCAGCCCTCGAGTTCGGTGATCTGGACGAAGGCATGGCCGTCGCCGACCACATCCGCGAGGACGTCTTCTTCTTCCGAGGCAATAATCACGCCGCACTGGAGACCCATGCCGCGCTGGCTTCATTCGGCGCCGACGAAAAGCTCACGCTGTGGTCCTCGACCCAGGTTCCCCATTACGTGCATCGCGCGCTCGAGAAGGTGCTCGAGCTCCCGGCGAGCCGTATCCGGGTGATCGCCACCCCGAGCGGAGGCGGGTTCGGCGGCAAGACGGATCCGTTCTCCCATGAGCTCACTGCGGCCAAGCTTTCCATGCTCACCGGCCGGCCGGTCAAGATCACCCTGACTCGGGAAGAGGTCTTCTACGCACACCGGGGCCGTCATCCGGTCTTGATGTGGATCAAGACCGGCTTCGAGCGCGACGGCCGGATCACCGCCATGCACTTCAAATCGTTCCTCGACGGCGGCGCCTACAGCAGCTACGGCATCGCCACGCTGTACTACACCGGCGCTCTCCAAACCACCACCTACCGGATCCCGAACTATCGCTTCGAAGGGGTGCGGGTGTTCACCAACAAACCCGCATGCGGGCCCAAGCGCGGCCACGGGACGCCTCAGCCGAGGTTCGCCCTCGAGTGCCAGTTGGACAAGGCGGCCGCAGACCTTGGCCTGGATCCCATATCGATTCGCCTCCGCAACGTAGTGCAGCCCTTCTCCAAGACCGTCAACCACCTCCGTATCACCAGCTGCGCACTCAGCGAATGTATCGAGGAAGTCGCCGAAGCCTCCGGCTTCGCCGACAAGCACGGCCGGCTTCCCGAGGGCAGCGGCATCGGGCTGGCGGTGGGGGCCTACATGTCGGGGGCCGGACTCCCCATCTACTTCAACGACATGCCCCAGTCCGAGGTCCAGATCAAGGTCGACCGCGGCGGCGGGGTGACGGTGTACTCGATGGCCGTCGACGTCGGCCAGGGCTCGACCTCGATGCTGGCTACCGTCGTCGCCGAGAGTCTCGGCCTCGAACCCGGTGATCTGAGCATGGTGACGGCGGATACCGACCTCACCCCGGTCGATCTGGGGAGCTACTCCAGCCGGGTGACGTTCATGGCCGGCAACGCGGCGCTCGAGGCAGCCGAGAAGATCCGATCACGCGTCGTCAAGGCCGTGGCCGACGAACTCGAGGCCGATCCTGCCGACCTCAGGCCGGCTGCGGGCAGTATCAGCGTCGAGGGCGACCCGGAGAGCGGGGTAGCGTGGCCGGAGGCGGTACGCCTTGCCATCGCCGCCACCGGCCCCCTCATCGAGTCCGGGAGTTATCGCGCCCCCGATCTGGCAGGTCCCTATCGGGGGGCCGGTGTGGGACCCTCACCGGCGTACAGCTACTCGGCATGCGTCGTGCAGGTCGGCTGCGATGCCGACACCGGCACGGTGGACGTGGAGCGGGTCTGGCTTGCTCACGACATCGGGAAGGCGCTGAACCCGCTCTTGGTCGAAGGCCAAGTCGAGGGCAGCGTCTACATGGGCCTCGGCGAGGCACTACTCGAGGAGCAGGCCTTCCGAGGCGGATTACATCGGGGCCCTTCATTGCTGGACTACAAGATCCCCACTGCGCTCGAGATGCCCCCGGTGGAGACGATCCTCGTCGAATCCATCGACCCGGAGGGGCCGTTTGGTGCCAAGGAGGCCGGGCAGGGGCCCCTGCTCCCCGTGATTCCCGCAGTCGTCAATGCGGTTCACGACGCGCTGGGTATACGCATCGACGAGGTCCCGATGACGCCCGACAAAGTCATCGTCGCCCTGCGCGACGCAGCCCGGGGTGGGGAAGGTCGATTCGGTCCGGCAGGCATTCCCGACTTCGAGTTCCCCGAGATCATCCGGGTGGAGCCCCCAGAGGAGTATGTCGCCCCATGACCATGCCGCTTCCGGCCTTCGAGTACCTCACCCCGGCAACGCTGGAGGAAGCGGTCGAACTGCTTGCCGATCCCGATCGCTCGGTGATGGTCGTCGGCGGCGGCACCGATCTCCTCCCGAAGATGAAGCGCCGACAGATGACACCGGACACGCTGGTGTCGCTCTCGGAGGTCGCCGAGATGCGGGGAATCCGGACCGATGAAGAGGGGCGCTGCCTCATCGGCGCCTCGACGCTGCTTCCCGAGATCGAAGCGTCGCTCGAGGTTCCCAGGGTGCTCGCCCAGGCGGCCGGCGAGGTGGCATCGCCCCAGCTGCGCAACGCCGCCACGATCGGGGGCAACCTGTGCGTCGACACGCGGTGCAACTGGATCGACATGTCCGACAGCTGGCGCAGGGCCAGCGGCTACTGCCTGAAGGACGGCGGTGACACCTGCTGGGTGGCCCCCAAGAGTGATCGGTGCTGGGCCGTCAGCTCCACCGACCTCGGCCCGGTGTCGATCGCCCTCGACGCATCGGTCCGGCTGTTGGGCCTCCAGGGCGAGCGGGTGCTGCCGGTGGAGGACCTGTACCGGGACGACGGAATCGCGTACCTGACGAAGGCGCCGGATGAGATCCTTGTCGAGCTCGTTCTGCCTCCCGAGGTCGGAAGGACCACCTACCACAAGCTGCGCCGGCGTGGATCGATCGACTTCCCGATTCTCGGGGTAGCCGCCGCCGCCCGGTTCGATGATTCGGGGACGTGTATCAGCGCCCGCCTCGTCCTCGGGGCGGTGGCGTCGGGACCGCGGCGGGCCACGGAAGCGGAGGAGTACCTCGTCGGACGCCGATTCACCGAAGAGGTCATCGAGGAGGCGGCCCGGCTCGCCACCGGGCCGGTGAGACCGCTGGACAACACCGACTTGGGCTCGCGGTACCGGAAGTGGATGATCGTCGTCTACGTCGCCCGAGCGCTGCGTGACCTGGCGGCCGGCTATGCCTGAGCCCGATCGATATTCGTGGCGCCTCGTGGTGCCGGGCCAGCCCCTCGAGCGGTTCGACGGTGCCGGCAGGGAGCCGGGAGCCGGCGAGGTGCTCATTGCGGTCGCCGGGTGCGGGGTGTGCCATACCGATCTCGGCTTCTTCGACGGAGCGGTCAAGACGCGAGCCGACCTCCCTCTCGTGCTCGGGCACGAGATCAGCGGCCGCGTCCTGGAGGCGGGCGACGGGGCAGAAGACTGGATCGGCAAGGACGTCATCGTACCCGCCGTCATTTCGTGCGGGATCTGCGATCTGTGCACCTCGGGCAGGGGCAACGTGTGCGCCGACCAGAAGATGCCCGGCAACGATCTCCACGGTGGCTTCGCCACCCATGTGACGGTGCCGGCGACCGGCCTCGCCGCGGTGCAGAACCTGCCACCGGAATACGACCTGGCCGACCTGTCGGTGATCGCTGATGCCGTGACCACACCGCTCCAGGCGGTGCGCCGTGCCGAGGTAACCGCGGGGGACCTCGTCGTGGTGGTGGGCACCGGTGGTGTCGGGACCTACGCCGTGCAGATCGCAGCGGCGAGTGGGGCAACCGTCGTCGCCGTCGACATCGACGATGCTCGGCTCGACCCCCTTCTCGAGCACGGCGCGGCGGCAACGGTCAATGCAACAGACCTCACGGCACGGCAGGTCCGGGACCGGGTCAGGGAGCACGCGAGCTCGCTCGGCATGCCTCGGACCGGCTGGAAGATCTTCGAGTGCTCCGGCACGCCACAGGGACAGGAAACCGCCTTCGGCCTGCTCGGCCCGGCAGCCACGCTGGCGGTGGTCGGTTTCACCAGGGAGAAGATCTCCATCAGGCTGTCGAATCTGATGGCCTTCGACGCCACGGCCTTCGGCAGCTGGGGATGCCCACCGGAGCGGTACCCGGAGGCCATCGAACTGGTCACGTCCGGCAGGGTGGAGCTCCTGCCCTTCACCCGCAAGGTCCCAATGAGCGACATCACCGCGGTCTTTGCGGAGATCCACGAGCGAAGCGACGCCCGCAGAACGATCCTCGTCCCATGAAAGGCGAACCAACCATGGACTACGTAAGCCACGACCTGATCCCGGACCGCGTGTTCACCACCATCCTCTACGAGGAGCGGCCGGTGTTCGACACCACCGGTGCGCCCGTCGACGGCTTGCACGTGGTGTGGATCACCCTGGACAACCCCGAGCAGCTCAACTCGTACACCACCGAGTCGGTCAAGGATGTCATCCTCGCCTTCCGCCGCGCCTCGGTCGATCGCGCCGCGGTGGCGGTGGTCTTCACCGGCACCGGCGACCGGGCGTTCTGCACGGGGGGCAACACCGAGGAGTACTCGGAGTACTACGCGGGCCGGCCGGGCGAGTACCGCCAGTACATGCGCCTGTTCAACGACATGGTCTCTGGGATCCTCTCCTGCGACAAGCCGGTCATCAACCGGGTCAACGGAATGCGGATCGGAGGCGGCCAGGAGATCGGGATGGCGTGTGACTTCACGCTGGCCTCCGACCTCGCCAGGTTCGGCCAGGCGGGGCCCAAGCACGGCTCGGCTCCCGACGGGGGCTCCACCGACTTCCTCGACCTGTACGTTGGATGGGGCGAGGCCATGGTCAGCTGCGTGATCTGCGAGCCGTGGAGTGCTCACCAGGCGCTCCGTCTCGGCCTCGTCAACGACATCTTTCCGGTGCTGAAGGTGGACGGGGAGTATGTCCCCAACCCACTGGTCGTCACCGATCGATACCTGGACGAATGGGGCAGGATCGTGCACGGGGAGCCGGAGGAAGGCGCGGCATTGGCTGAGGGCAAGGCGTTGCTGAAGTCCGGAGCGATCGACTTCGAGATGCTGGACGAGGGTGTCGATGCCATGGTCACCAAGATCCTGTACACGATGCCGGACTGCACCCTGAAGACGACAGAGTCGATGCGGAAGAAGAAGCTCGAGCACTGGGACAAGAACCGCGAGACCAACCGGGCCTGGCTGTCGCTCAACATGATGACCGAAGCCAAGGCAGGCTTCCAGGCGTTCCATCAGGGCTCGCGAGAGGTCGGTCGCGAGGTCGACTTCATCGATCTCCGACGCCGCCTCGCCGCAGGGGAGACCTGGGGCGACGACCTCATCAGAGCCGTCTCTCCACAGTACGACTCGGACTCGTGAGCGAAACCTGGGTCCATCACGACGTCTCCGCCGACGAAGCGGTGCACACGATCACGCTCGACAAGCCTCCAGGCAACGTGATCGACATCGCACTCTGCGGTCAGCTTTCGTCGGCTATCGCCGCAGCGGCCGCGGCCGAGGATGGCAAGGTTCTGGTCCTGCGCGGCGCCGGTAAGCACTTCTCGTTCGGTGCCAGCGTCGAGGAGCATCTGCCCGACAAGGCCCCGGAGATGCTGGCCGCGCTCGGTGGGGTCATCCGTGCGCTGATCGGGTTTCCCTATCCCACGATCGCCGGGGTCCAGGGCAGTTGTCTCGGTGGTGGGCTGGAGCTCGTCCTCGCCTGCGGCATCGTGATCGCAGAGGAGCGTGCAACGTTGGGCAGCCCCGAGATTCAGCTCGGTGTGCTGCCACCGGCGGCAACGGCATTGTTGTCTGGCAGGGCGGCCGAGGAGATCCTCCTCACCGGCCGCAACCTGACGGCGGAGGAAGCGAAACAGATGGGCATCGTCAACGCGATCACAGCCGACGGCGAGCTCGACGCGGCAATTGACGCTTTCGTCGCCGAACACTTCGTTCCCCGGTCGGCACTCTCGCTCCGTCTGGCAACACGGGCGGTGCGAGACAGCCGGCGAGCGGAGATCGAGCAGCGGCTCGACGAGGCCGAGCGTCTCTACGTCGAGGAACTCCTGCCGACCCACGACGGGGTCGAGGGCATCACGGCGTTCATGGAGAAACGCCCTCCCGTGTGGAAGAACGCCTAGCTACGTTGGCCCGCAGGAAAGCGCCGGCGTTCTGTTGGGGAACGTCACCAGAGACTCGGTCAAGGGGCCGCGTTTGTACCGAGCAGCGTGAGCAGCATGACGGTCGGTTCGAGGGCATGCACTGCGTGGGTCAGGTGGGCGGCCATCCGAACCCACGATCCCGGGCCAAGCTCAACGGCGTCGCCATCCAGGTCGAGTCGGATCCGACCAGAGACGACTTGCACGATGGCCGGCTTCGCTGCGGTGTGATCGGTGAGCTCCTGCCCCTCATCGAAGGCAAACACGACCACACGAATCAGGTCGTCCCGGTAGAGAGCCCGGCTCAGCGTCCCGTCGACGGGTATCTCTACCTCATCGGCGAGGTCGAGAAACACGGAGGCCGGAGGTGTTGTGGGCATCACGCGAATCCTATGGACCGGTTGCGACCAGATCCCAAGCGTCAACACCCACGATGGACAACACCCCTAGCCAGAATTTCGCACCTCGTGCTTGCGAGTGAACAACGCGACGTAGGTCGAGCAAGCGGTGACGGCGCAGGTGGTGCAGGCCAGTCCAAAGCTTGAAGGGTCGAGCCCCGTCGTCATCGTCTCGAACCCTAGGGTGTGATAGAGGTCCTCAAGTTCGGTAACCCGCATCGGGTCGGTGACGGTGCGCTGCTCCCAGCCATCTGCGGCAAGGCTCGGGGCCTCCAGGATCTCGATGCCAAGAGAGCAATAGACCGGCTCGGCACCTCCGTGCTCGGTCATGCTGGTGTTCGCGCCGCGGCGGCGACACCATCATCGGACCGGAGCTTCTCCAGCCGTCGCCCGGCGAGGATGGCGCAGCCGAGGGCCGAGACGTACTGAACCATGTCAGCCTCGGGAACGTTGACGTCGGCTTCGAGCGACTCGCTGATCGTCCTGCCCATTGTCTCGAAGCGGAGGATGCCCCCGATGAGGGTGTACTCGGGCTCGGCCCTCACCCGCTTCATCAGCTGCACGGAACGGCCGGTGAGCGATTCGATGGCCCCTTGCATGATGTCGGCCGGCGCGGTGCCGAGCGAGAGGTGGTTGATCACCTCTGATTCGGCGAAGACCGCACACACGCCGGAGATCGGGACCGGCTCCTTCGAGGTCGTCATCAGCGCACCGATCTCTTCGGTCGTGTAGCCCATGTAGCGGGCGGTCTTCTCGAGGAATGCGCCGGTGCCGGCGGCGCATTTGTCGTTGAGCCGGAAGGAGAGGACGCTCGCTGCCTCATCCACGCGGCTTGCCTTCATCGTCTGACCCCCGACGTCGAGGATGGTGCGGGTGCCTGGGAAGAGCGCGCAGGCGCCGCGGGCGCTTGCGGTGAGGTCCGTGACGTGGAGGTCCTTGAAGTCGACTTGATGGCGGCCGCTGCCGGTCGCGATCACGTAGGAAACGTCGTCTTCGCGCACTCCAGCTTCCTCGAGTGCCTGCTCGTAGGTGCTCTGCGAAACCTCGCGGAGGCGGAAGCCGGTTGGGTTCATCGCCCTGCCGAGGAGCTCGGCGTCCCCGGCAAGGATGACGGCCTTGGTATACGTAGATCCAACGTCGAGTCCTGCGGTGACGGTCACGAGGCCACCTCGCTGCCTACAGGAGCGCGACCGGTCATCACGTGGTCGAGGGCAAACATGGCGGCGCCAAGCGCCCCCATGTAGTGGGAGTCGGCGCTGAGATTCAGCCGCCTCTCCAGGCGTCCTTCGATTGCCTTGACCATGCCCTCGTTCAAGGACACCCCGCCGGTGAACGTGATCTCGTCGTTGATGCCGACGCGACGGAGCAGCCCGACCGAACGGGTCGCGATCGACTGGTGGACACCCCAGAGGACATCCTCGATCTTTTTGCCCTTCCCGATCCACGCCAGCACTTCGGACTCGGCAAAGACGGTGCAGGTGGTGCTGATCTTGACCGGATTCTGGCCCTGGAGCGAGAGCGGTCCCAGGTCGTCGAGCGGGATGTCGAGTGCGGCGGCGGCGGCCTGCAGAAACCGTCCCGTCCCCGCCGCACACTTGTCGTTCATGCAGAAGTCGACGATCTCTCCTTCGGCGTTGACCGAGATCGCCTTGGTGTCCTGGCCTCCCATGTCGATGACCGTCCTGGTTTCGGGGAACAGGTGGACCGCCCCCCGCCCGTGGCAACTGATTTCGGTCACCTGGCTGTTGCCGAACGTCACCCGGTAGCGGCCGTATCCGGTACCGACGACGTACTCGACCTCCTCCTCATCGATGTTCGCCTGCCCGAGAGCAGCGATAAAGGAAGACTCGGCGGCCTTGATGACGTTGGCGCCGGTGTCGATGAGCGATCGGCCGACAATGGCTCGATCTTCGTTGAGGATGACGGCCTTGGTCTGGGTCGAGCCGACGTCGACTCCTGCGGAATACGCCACGCGATCACCTCACCCTTCTGCGCCGACCGTGGTTTGCTGCCGGCGAGATGCCAGCCCCTCGAAGAAGGCATCGATCCGGTTCTTCATCTGGGCCTCGGAGACGACACGGCGGTCCATCATGTCCGACTCGATGAACAGGCTCGGAATGCCGAGCTCCTCGGTCATATGCCGGCGACCGTCGGCAAGGCCCGTCGACACGGTGCGACAGCTCTTGATCGGGTGGTAGATGACGCCGTCGATATCGAAGTCTCTTGCCATGTGCTTCACGGCCACGTTCTGGTGGAACATGGAGTCCATGGCATCGCGGACACTGACCAGCACCCCCTCGGCGAGGCTCGCCACGGGATCGGCGAGGTCGTACTGGAAGCCGCTATTGGTGCCACCGGAGGCGAACCAGAGATACGTCGAGTTGACAAAGGTGCCGCCCCAGTCGGTGAACAGCTCGTTGAACCGGCGAAAGATCGGGTAGCAGGGAACCCCGACGAACAGCAGCCGATACTCCTCCTCGATGGTCTGGCCGATGCCGTTGGCCGCCTTGTATTCCATCTCCTCGAGGAGACGCTCGAAGTAGCGGGCACCGGCCTCGGTTCCCCTGAACCCGTTGGCGACGCCGAGGAAGATCGTGCCGTCGGTCAGGGCGTTGAACAACGAAGGCTTGGCGCGGTTGAGCTCGAGGATCCGATTCCAGCAGCGGCTCATGGTGTTGGCGTGTGTGAGCACTTCGAGGAACTTGTCGATGTCGAACTTCCGGCCGGTGACCTCCTCGCACAGGGTGATCAGCTCGGTGAGCTGAACCTCGACGTACTTGCGGTCGGCTTCGAAGTCGGGGTCTCCCCGCCAGGTCTGACGACCGGCCTGACGCGTGCCCGGAACGTCGATGGTGAAGGTGGGAGAGCCATACATGCGCTCCCAGATTTCGGCCCACTTGATGTACGTATTGCAGGCGTTGGTGAGCACCGAGATGCTCGGCGTCGGGATCTGGCCCATGGGATGTTCACCACCGCGGAGCTGAGTGCCGACGTCGGCCTTGACGTATCCGCAGATATCCGGCGAGTAGCCGTAATCCTCCGCCTCCTCGAGGTATTCGTGGGCGACGCGGCGCACTGCAGTCTGGAGTGAGTTGATCTCGGGGAAGACGACAGGAAGATCGAATGTCTTCAGGATCTCGTTGATGCTCCCCATGACGAAGACGTAGGCAGACAAGCCGCCGGTCTGGGCGGTGTTGTCGAGCTCGACAAACCAGTCGCGGAACAGGGCGGCACCCTCGCGGTTGCCGCGCCCGACCAATTCCTGGGTGGCTTCTCCAGTGGTCATGTTGTCTCCTTGACCGTCATGCGAACAGCAGGTTCTCGACAAAGGTCTCGAGTTGCATCTCGAGCTGGTCGAACGAGGCCATGTTCTCCTCGAACTCATTGACGAAATAGGCGATCCCTTCGGCGTCGAGGGCGTGCGTGTAGGTGACCTGCTCCTCGAGGCCCGGCTCGCACATCTTGGCGGCGGCGAGGATTGCGGCATCAGCCTCGGCTCCCTTGATCCGATCGATGAGCATCTTCTCCTTCGGCTTGCGCAGATCGTGTTGCACCGGGCTGTACGCGGAGCGCTCGATGTATGCCTCCGCCAGGCTCTCGAGGGGATCGGCGCCCGCAAAGACGTCCTGGGTGATCCAGCGCATCCCGATGTGGAAGTCGTCGTCGACCACGTAACAGGTGCGGCCCAACATCCGGATGAGATCGAATGGAGGCTGCTCGCAGAAACCACCCTCGAACACCACGCGAATGCGGTCCTCCGGCTTGGCGGTTCCCTCCCGTATCAAGGGCAGCAGCGCCGTCAGCAGCTCGTTGTGCTCCTCGCGGGGGATCATGCCGGCGAGGGCGACCAGTGCGTAGGCATCCTCGGCGGCGATCAGCCACGGGGTGTGCCGCTTGATGTCGTACAGCTGGCGCAGGAGCCTGCGGTTCTCGTTGAACACCGCGATCGAGCTGCGGAGATCGTCATCGGTGATCTCGCGGCCGGCCACGTCCTGGGCGACCCTTCGCATCCGGTCGTATTCGTGACGCAGGTATTCGAGGGTTCCCGCCGAGTTCGGGTTCTGGGGCAGGTACAGGATCTGGCACGGATAGTCCGAGTTGCGGCCCCAGATCGCTGCCAGGTTCCGGGCCGCATCGCAGATGGGGTGGGAGACAAACAGATCGAGCTCGACCCGGTCGCTCAAGGCAAGTTCGAGCGAGGTCTTGAGGATCGAGCAGAGGTAGGAGCCGAAATGGGAATCGGCAAGGTTCGGCTCGAGCGCGGCCCCCCGCACCTTGAACGGGAGCATGCCTGCGGCGTGCACGATCTCCTCAGGGAAGTACACCTGGAAGTGACCGGTTACCTTGCCCCCGGCCTCGCGCCACCGGCGCACCGTGTCGAACTCGGGGGACTCGACCAGCTCCCTGCATTCGAACAGCGCGTCGTTGAGCGATTTGTCGCGCCATTCCTCGAAGACCCTCGTGGCCGTCAGCGTCATTGCTTCTCTCCGTTCGATTGGGCACCGGCCCCCTCGAAGAACAGGTCGAGCACGTGATCGAGCCGGGCCTCGATGTTCCCGAAGACCCGATCGGCGTACTCGCCGATCACCACCTCCACCAGGGCGATGAACGACCAGGAGAGGATCCTGGCATTACCAGGGGCGAGCTCTCCATCGTCGATTCCGTCCTCGATGATGGCTTCGATCTGTTCGGGGAGGGCCCGCTGGTAGGTACGGACCAGACGATCTCTCTCCTCACCTGTGAAGATGTTGATGTCACGCCTGACGAGCCGGGTGACCTCGCGTTCCTCTTCCGGAAGCTCGAGGAAATCACGGGTCAGCTGTGCCAGGCGCTCCCGACAGCTCCCCGGGGCTTCAACCGCCGATTCGAAGATACGACGCGTCCGCTCGAGGTCGGTGAGCATCATCGAAATGTAGAGCTGCTCCTTGCTGGCGAAGTGGTGATACAGACCGCCCTTGGTCACCTCAGCCTCTCTGGTGATCATGTCGGTGGTGACGTCGGCGTAGTTGCGGGCGACGAACAGCCTTCTGGCAACGGCGATGATCCGGGCGACTGTGGCCTCTGATCTGGTGGGAATGTCTGTGGTTTGGGTCATTTCAGCGTACCGACCGACTGACCGGTCGGTACCAGGATAACCCACATACCCGTTGGATGTCAACGCATTCTGAGGCGGCCGTCGCGGTCAGGTAGGCCGTCGGCCCTACCCGTGTGCCGCCGTTCTTGGCTTCGACGAAGGCCGATCTCTAGGGAGGCCTTGAACAATGACGAGTGCCACGGGCAGCCGCAGGGCCCGGTGGTGGGCTCACCCGGAATCTCCAGGGTGCAACTGCCCGCTAGTGAATTGCTCAACAGCCTCCTAGGCCAACGTGGCGGCGACGAATGCAGCCGGCTCTTCGGCGTAGACGTCGGTACCCAGCGCCGATGCTCGCAACTCGTTGCGGCGCTCCTCTGCCCGGTCGATGAGGACGTACCGGTCTCTCCGATCGGGCAGCATGTCGATGTTGTCGTCGACGAAGTCGATGAAGACGCTGTGGTCGTGCTCGAAGCCCAGGGTCACCCCCAGATCGGTCAACGTTGCGGTCACCGCCGTATCGCCGGCGATTGCCTCGAGCTGATAGCGCAGGTATTTGACCTGCTTTCGCCACCGATGGAACGCATCTGCCTGCCCGGTCGCCGCTGCCGCCTGGTACGCGGCGACACCCTTCCGATACGAGCGAGCGACTCCTGCTCTTACCGCGGCCGGCCGGTGGCGCTCTGGAAGGTCGAGCCACCTGGCGAGCACGCTGCCAAGCCAGCCCCGCACCTCTCCGAGCGGTCCGCGTCGCAGTTCGTCGAGCACGGTCTCATGGTGAGCTTCGAAGAACCTGGCCGCCGTGTCCCAACCAGAACTCGACTCGAGCGAATCCAGGGTCTGGCCGAGCACGAAGGAGTCCCGCGCCGGGGCCAGCGCACGGCCGATCCTTGCAAGGTCATCGTCCTCGGATTGGTAGACCCCGGGATCGACCACGTTCTTCCACAACCGCAGATGTGCCCGCAGCCGCTTCACCCCTTTGCGAACCAGATGCACCGCGGCATCCAGGTCGTCGCTCGCCTCGAGGGCCGCGATGAGCTCGTCGAGCACTGCGATCTCTGTGTCGTGGAGATCGGCCACCCCACCGCTGGTCATGAATCGGTGAGTAGCCCGAGGTGCTCGAGGTATGCGTCTGCCGAGGGCTCCCTGCCCAGAAATGCTCGCAGATGCTCGATGGCGTCCCGGGAGTAGCCCTTGGCCAGCACCTCGTCTCGGTAGCGCATCCCCACCTCGGGGCTCAGGATGCCTTCGTCGGCGAAAACGGAGAACATGTCGTCGCCGTAGACCTTTGCCCATTGGTATCCGTAATAGCCGGCGTCGTATCCGCCCATGATGTGGCCGAAGGTCGCCGGGTAGTGGGTGCCTTCGTGGAAGGGCAGCAGCGAATAGGCGAACGTCTCCCGATAGGCCTGCTCGATGTCGAGATTCTCGTTGCCGGCGTGGAGTGCCAGATCGAGCTTGCCGAGGAACACCTGGCGCAGGTTGGTGAGACCTTCGTTCTGATCCCTTGCGGCGACGAGGCGCTCGACCATATCCGTCGGGATGGGCTCTCCGGTTTCATAGTGCTTGGCGAACCGCTCCAGAACCTCCGGCTCCCACATCCAGTTCTCCATGATCTGGGATGGGGCCTCGACGAAGTCCCACTCGGTGTCGTAGCCGGAGAAGCGGGGATGGTCCACCTCGGTGAGGCAGAAGTGGAGCACGTGGCCGAACTCGTGAAACAGGGTCAGGGCCTCGTCGTGTTTGAGCAGCGAGGGGCTGTCGGGTCCCGGCTTTGTGAAGTTCGCCACCACCGCGGCGACCGGCGCTCTGACCGCCCCGTCCTCGCCCACGACTCGACCCATCACGTCGAAGCAGGCGGCGTGGCCGTACTTGCCTTCCCTCGGGAACAGGTCGAAGTAGAAGGAGGCAATGGGCTCGTCACCATCGGCGTTGTAGATCTCGTACAGGGCGACGTCTTCGTGCCAGGCCTTGGTGTTCTCGACCTTCCGATACTCGAGCCCGAACACATCTCCCGTGATGTCGAACATGCCCTCGATGGCGGTGTTCAATGGGAAGTAGTCGGCGACCTCGTTCTGGTCGATTCCGTAGTCGAGCTTGCGCTGCTTGTTGTGGTAGTAGACCCAGTCCCACGGCTGGAGTAGCTCCGCATCGAGGTCGTCGTCGGCGAGGGCCTGCAGGGCGGCGAGCTCGCCGACTCCTCGCTTGGTGAGACCGGGGACGATCGATTGGTACAGCTCGTCGACCGCCTCTGGGTCGGCCATCTTCACTTCCATGGCGTAGCCGGCCCAGGTCTCGTAGCCGAGCAGCAAGGCAATCCGACGGCGTAGCTCGGTGGCTTCTTCGAGGAGCGGCAGGTTCGCCCCCGCAGCCCGGTTCCAGAATTTGTATTGGAGCGCCTGACGAAGATCACGCCGATCGCCCTCCTCCATGAACGGGATGTAGTCGGGGTAGGCCATCGACACCCGGTAGGTGTCCTCGGCCGAGCCCGGCGCAAGCCGCTCGACGTATGAGGCGGGAAGACCCTCCAGGTCTTCCTTGGTCATATCTATGCCGTCGTCCCACTCGTCGAGGTTGCTGCGGTAAGCGACCTGAACTTCGATGAGACGCTGCCGAAGCTCGCGCAGCCTGGCTCGGTCGGCCTCGCCGAGGTCGTGGCCGGCGCGTCGCAGGTCGCGCAGCCAGAACTCGAGGTTGCGTGCCTCGAGGCCGGTGAGGCTTGTCGCGTTCGCGGTTCCGGCGTATGACTTGATGGCGGTTGCGAGGTCGGAGCGCATCAACAGCTCGTTGCTCCACTTTGCCATCGTCTCCTCTGCGGCAACTGCCGCTTGTCGCACCGCATGAGAGGGGTGCACCCGCGCCATGAAGGCGCCGCGGCCTCCGGCGTCGTTCATGAGGACGGCGACGTCGTCGAGCGGCTGGAGGGTGTTGGCGTAGGTGCGTTCCTCGCTGGTGGCGACGAGCCCGTCGACCAGTCGGTTGGATGCCTCGATGGCGGAGTCGGTGACCGAGGTGACGTCCGCAGCCGTCACCTCAGTGTAATCGTTGAGCATGTGGCGAGAGGCTACCGGTCCGAAGAGGAGAGTCGTCAGCCTTCAGTCCACGGTCTTCAGCTAGAGAGAGTCTTCAGCCAGAAGTCGGGTCGGGCTGATGACGACTTCCTGACGACTGATGACTGTCTGGGCTCAGCCGCCTGCCGGTGACAGGTCGACGACGAGCGCGGCATGGTCCGTGCCCAGGTCGGGGCTGATCCGGCGATTGGTCACCGTGATCGGGCCCTGGTACAGGACGTGATCGACCGGGATGCCGACGAGCCCATCGAAGATCGGCGGATCGTACGCCGGGTAGGTCGCCACATAGCCGAAACCGTCCTCCGAGTTGGTGAGGTCGGTGGCCAGGGTCTTGAAGGCGTGGGACCATCGTGAAGCCTCCAGATTGCCGACCACGGCCACGGATCCGCTCATTCGGCGCACCCCGACGTTGACGGCGGTGAAATCGATCAACCGCTCCTGCGTCGTCGATGCGCTGACCGGTCGTTCCACAGAGAGCCCGACGATCCGCACCTGCTGGTCTGCGAGAGGCACCCTGACGATCACGTCGGCCGCTCCCATCCCGGCTGGCACGGGCTCGATTGTCGCCCCGATCTCGTTCCTGGCGAGGACCAGGGTTCCTCCGGTGAGCCCGGGGTCTTCATTGACGACCCGGTAGGGAACTTCAAGCTGGTCGATAGCGGTCGTCCAGGTGCCACCGGCGTTGGCGAGAATGATGATGTCGCCTTCGATCATGTTCACCCATTCCAAGACCGCGGGCCGCACGTCCGGAGCCAGCCCGACATCGAGCGTGACAACTCGAACCCGGTCGCTCGACACCAGCGGCTGCTGGTCGTTGAGCCACATCGGGGCGACGAGGTAGATGTTGACGATGGCGGCAACCAGGAAGACGACCGCCGATACCCGCGAGTATCCAAGACCGGAGGCAATCGTGGCAAGGATGAGAACGAAGACGAGGATGAATCGCCAATCCGCCAGGACATCGAGCGGCCACCACACCGTCCCGAAGAAGCCGAGAAACGTGGCGAGCACGGCGGTCCATCCCAGCAGGAACATCAGGAAGCCAAAGGTCCTGGCAATGGATCCTGCCGGCGAGAGCCTCGTGGTCGACATTGTTGAAGCGGGCATCAGGAACCAAGCGCGTAGAAGAAGCCGTCTCTCGATCCGACGTACATCCGACCGTTCCAGATCGCAGGGGTCGACTCGATGCATGATCCCGACCCGACCTCGATATCCCACAGGGCCTTCGGCGAGCGCGGGTTCTCGAGGTCGTAGGCGCGGAAGCCTGCCCTCTCGGTGAGACAGTCGATTCCGACCACGAGCGTGTCGTCGGCGATCACCGGAGACGACCATGCATTACCACCGATGAAGTCCTCCCACACCACCTCACCGTTGTCGGTGTCGACGGCAAGCAGATCGCCGGTATCGGTCGCCACGAAGAGCAGCCCGGCGTCCGGGTGCAGGGCAGGAGTTGCCCATGCCCCAGCGTCCTGGCCACGAGCTGCGGAGAGGTGTGCTGACCACACGATGGGATCATCGGGAGTATCGGGGTTCAGCTTGATCAGATCGCCGACCTCTCGAACCCTTCTTGCCGCGGTATTCGAGCTTTTTGCCGTGTCCCCATGGGATACGACGTATAGGAATCCATCCGCATCGACGCTCATGGTTGCGTCGGTGTCGTCGCCGTTCCAGAAGTCGAAGACGATCTTGCCCCCGCCGGTCTCGATCGTTTCCAGGTCGACCCCGACCACTCGACCCGCAGAAGTAGCGAAGAAGGCACGCTGATCAAAGACGACGGTGGAGCCCTCAACCGAGTGCTGCCGGCCGAACGTCTCCTGGAGCTCTGCGGTCCACGCCGGTATCTGGTACACGACCTGAGGATCGACCGTCACCATGCCGTCTGCGTCGTATCCGCGGTTGAGCTTGACGGCGAACCACCACGAGTTCTCGCCACCCTCGTACATCATGTCGTCGATCACGACCGGGTTTGAGTCCCAGTCGTCGTTCCACATGCCCTCGACGGAGGTGGCGTGGAGCGACCACACCTCGTGGGGCTCATCCCCGTCGAGGGCGATGATCCGGAACCGGGGGTCGCGCGACCCGGTGTAAAGGAGGGGGTAGCCGTCCGGGTCGAGGGTTACCGAGCCCTTGATGATGTCGCCCATCGGGAAGTCGGGCCTGGTTCGTTCGCCGGTATCGGCGTCGAGGAAGTGGATGTTCTTGTCATAGGCGCCGAAGATCACTTCGGTCACTCCGTCCGGCCGTTCCCAGACCACCGGCTGTCCCGTCCAACCGCTGCCGCACCATATCTTCGGGTCGGGACCGTCGGGTGAGGCACCGCACATGGGATCGGCGGGAAAGCGCCACAAGACTGATGGGGCGGACTGCGGGATCGGTCCGCTGCCAAAGAAGGTTCGCGTGGGGTTGCCGCGGAACATGGTGAGACCGACCACCGATCCCCACGGTTCGCCCACGCTTTCTGGCGGGACCACTCCGCTGGCGCGATCCGGCTGTGCGGTGACGGTCGTCTCCGGCGTGGTCTCGGCGGTCGTGGTCGAGTCGAGGCCGGGCAGAGTGGTGACCGGCTCGAACGTGGTGATGGTGGCATCGGGGTCGGCAGGGACGACATCGGCGCCGGCCACACACGCGGTGGCGGCGAGCGCAATCGCGACAATGGGCACGGTCAGACGGGGCATGCGCTGAGAGTGTAGGAAGGACCCGGTTTTCCACCTCTCATGTCTCTGCCGCGGAGCGGGGAAGACGCCAGGCGGCGCAGCCGCTGAGCATAGGGGGCCTTCTCTGCACGTCGCGAGAGAATCGAAGACTGACCCGCCGTCCTTATATCCTCCCGCCGTGGCTTCCTTTACGATCCCAAAGCGCTTCGACCCGCTGCGCGGCCCATTCGATCGCGTCAAGGATGCCGACCCGCTGCTGATGTCGGCGGCCATCGCCTACAACTTCTTCTTTGCGCTCGTTCCCCTCGCCATCGCCGCGGTGGCTGCGCTGACGCTGCTTGGGAGGTCGGAGGCAGGCCTCGCCAACCTCGAGTTGTTTCTTGCTGATGTCTTTCCCGAGGAGGTTTCCGCGTTCATAAGCGACATCCTCATCGAAGCGACAGACATTGTGGGGGAGAGCCAGGGCCCCATCATCGCGATCTCGTTGCTGGTGGCGATCTATGCAGGTTCGCGGGGGATTTATGCGGTGCAGAAAGCGTTGCGCCAGATCCAGCGCGTGGGCGAGGACCGTCCGTACTGGCGCGTCCGGGGCCTCGGCATCGTGTTCACGCTCGGGGCCGGGGTCGCCCTCATTGCCGGATACATCGTCGTCCTATTCAGCCAGTTCTTCGCCGAGTTCCTCCGGCGGTACGGTCTCGACCTCGGGTCGTTGACCGGGATCTCGTCCGGGGTGGTGGCCGTGTGGATCATCGCGCTGCTGTGGGCGATCTACCGGCTCGGCCCGCCCGTCCCCTTCGAGCGATCCCTCATTTCGGCGATGATCGCAACTGCGATCATCGTGGTGATGACCGCCGCCGCCGCTCTCGTCATCCCCGCCTTCGGTTCCAACACCCTCGCCGCCCTTGGCGCGGTCGGGGTGGTACTGATTTGGCTCTATGCCGTTGGCTTCGTCGTCATCGTCGTCCCGGCATTCATCTCGCCGGCCGAGGCGATCATCCGGAGAAAGAGCGCGTGACCGAGGCCGGCAACGAGCGACGCGCCCAGCTTCGCACCGGGCTCAACCTCATGGCCAGGACGTTGAGTGAGTATCCGGTCACCGCGCTCGTCGCGCTGGCGGGAGCTCTCGTCTGGATGGTATCGGTCGTCGCCATTCCCTACGTGATCAGCCGCATCGTCGACGACGCGATTCTCGTCGGCGATCGTTCGGCGCTTCTTGCCGGGATCGGTTTCATGCTGTTCATCGGAGTCGTCCAGGCGATCGGGATCGGCGTCAGGCGCTACCACGGCTTCAAGTTGTCCTATCGCGCCGAGGCCGATCTGCGCAACCGGATGTTCAGCCACATCCAGCGGCTCGCCTTTACGTTCCACGACGAGACTTCGACCGGTCAGCTGATGGCCCGGGCATCGTCGGATCTCTCCCAGGTTCGGCTGATCTTCGCTCTGCTGCCGCTGACCCTTGCCAACATCGTGATGTTCCTCGTGGTCATCGTCGTGCTCGTCCTCATCGATCCCGTCCTGGGTGCTGTCGCCTCGCTCACCGTTCCCGCTCTGGCGCTCACTGCAAACCGGTACGCCGGGAAGGTGATCGACCTGTCGTTCTTCATCCAGGAGCGGCTCGCCGATCTCGCCCAGGTCGTCGAGGAGTCGGTAGCCGGCATCGAGGTGGTCAAGGCATACGGGCAGCAGCGCCGCCTCGAGCAGGGGCTGAAGGAAGCGGCGATCGGGATCTACGACAACACCATCGCCGTAGCCAGGCAGCGGGCGCTGTATGCGCCATTGTTCGAGCTGATCCCTGCCTTCGGCACGATTGCCGTGCTCTGGCTGGGCGGGTTCCGGGTCATCGACGGAACACTCTCCCCCGGGGAGTTCGTCGCCTTCACCCAGTACCTTGCGATGCTGGTCTTGCCCTTGATGATCACCGGCTGGTTCTTCGCCAACCTGCCCCGCGCCGCCGCAGCCGGGGCCCGGATCGTCGAGCTGCTTGCCGAAGAGCCGATCGTCGAAGAGCCCGTGCACCCGATCCCGCTTCCCGATGCAGGCGCCGAGGTGCGCTTCGACGGGGTTCGCTTTGCCTATCCGGGGGGACCGCCGGTGCTCACCGGCATGGAACTCGTCGTGCCGGCCGGTGCGACGATGGCCCTGGTTGGGGCAACCGGATCGGGGAAGTCCACGATTGCCCAGCTGATCCCCAGGTTCTACGACGTCGACGAAGGCTCCGTGTCGATCGACGGCATTGATGTACGCGACGTGTCTCTCGACGAGCTTCGCGAAGAGGTGGCGGTCGTGTTCCAGGAGACCTTCCTGTTCTCAGCCTCGATACGGGACAACCTGCTCGTCGGGGATCCCAGTGCCGACGACAAGGCGGTCAGGGCAGCAGCTCGCCTCGCCCAGGCGCACGATTTCATCTGCGAGATGCCCGATGGCTACGACACCGTGATCGGTGAGCGGGGAGCCACCCTCTCCGGAGGCCAGCGGCAGCGGGTGGCGCTGGCGAGGAGCGTTCTGCGCGACCCGCGGGTGCTCATCCTCGACGACGCTATGTCCTCGGTCGACGCAATTGTCGAGGCCGACATCCAGGCAGCGCTGCGCCGTGTCATGGAGAACCGCACCACGATCATCATCGCCCATCGCAGCTCGTCATTGGCGCTTGCCGATCTGGTTGCGTTTCTCGAGAACGGGGTGGTGGTCGCGGTCGGCACCCACGAAGAGCTCCTGGACAGTGTGCCCAGATACGCTCAGGTACTCGCCTCCGACGAAGAAGCGGGGAGCGGGGTCCTGGTGTGAGGTACATGCAACACGCCGGCGACTACGAGATCGACGACAGGGGCAAGCTGCTGCGGCGGGCGGCTCGTCTCGGCCGTTCGCTTTGGGCGCCGGCGATCGGGGCATTTGCCGTAGCCGCTCTGGCCACCCTTGCCAGGCTCGCCGGACCGCTGGTCGTACGGGCCGGGATCGATCAGGGCATCGCCGATGGTGACAAGGGAGCGTTGACGGTCGCCGCCGTGATCTATATCGGCCTGCTCGGCGTCCAGTACGTGCTGTCGGTGATCTCCCGCTACGGGATCTCGTGGGTGGGTGAGCAGTATCTCCTCCAGCTGAGGCAAACGGTGTTCTCCCACCTGTTGAAGATGGACATGGGGTTCTACTCCCGCTCGAAGAGCGGCGTTCTTGTGGCCAGGATGACCTCCGATATCGAATCCCTGCAGGAGTTTGCGGGCGACGGCGCCGTGATGGCCCTGACCAACATTCTCACCGTGGTCGGCGTTGCACTCGCCATGCTGTTCATCGACTGGCAGATGGCCGTCGCCGTCTATGTAGTGATCGCAATCCTTCTCGTGGCGACGGTGATCTTCCAGCGCTACGCCTCCCGCGCCTACGGAGAGGTCAGGGAGCGGATCGGAGCCGTGCTCTCCGGCCTTCAGGAGGGGATCGCCGGGGTCCGGGTCGTGCAGGCGTTCACCCAGGAGAGCAACCAGGCCTCGACGTTCGGCCGGGTGAACGAGGCGTACTACGAGGCGAACATGTCGGCTGCCCGGGCGATCTCCTGGTACTTCCCGATCATCGCCTTCCTGCGCGTGGTTGCGATCGCCTTGGTGCTGGTGATCGGCGGGGTCAGGGTCATCGATGGGACGCTCTCGTTTGGAACCGTGGTGGCGTTTCTGCTGTACCTCGACTGGTTCTTCCAGCCCCTGATCAACCTGGCCAACGTCTACAACCTGTTGCAATCGGCGATGGCGGCACTTGCCAAGCTGTTCGGACTACTCGACGAGGAGCCGGCGGTGCAGGAGCGGCCGGGGGCATTCGATACCGAGCTGCCGGTCAAGGGCGCCGTCGGGTTCGATGATGTCGGCTTCGGCTACGAAGACGACCGCCCGGTCATTCGCGGCATCGACCTCGAGGTGCCTTCCGGCCAGCGCCTGGCCGTTGTCGGCGAGACCGGGGCCGGGAAGACCACGATCGCCAAGCTCGCCATGCGCTTCTATGACCCCGATGCCGGGTCGGTCAGCCTCGATGGTGTCGACCTCAAAGACCTGACCGAGTCGTCGCGGGTCGATGCCATCGCGCTGATTCCCCAGGACGGTTTTCTCTTCGAAGGAACCCTTGGCGACAACGTCGCCTTCGGTGCCACCGACGCCACCGAGGACGACGTGTGGAACGTGCTCCGCGCAATGGGAATCGACGACTGGGTGCGGGCGCTGCCCGACGGGCTCGAAACCGAGGTCCGGGAGCGGGGCGGCCGCTTCTCAGCAGGGGAGCGCCAGCTCGTGGCCCTGGCAAGAGCATTCCTCTCCGACCCCGCAGTGATCGTGCTCGACGAGGCGACATCCAACCTGGATCCCGAGACCGAGCTCGAGGTCGAGGGAGCACTGCGGGTGCTGCTGTCGGGCCGAACTGCCATCGTCATTGCCCATCGGCTCAAATCGGCCGAGCGCGCCGACCGGGTGATCATGATCGATGACGGGGAGATCATTGCCGACGGCACACACGACGAACTGGCCGAAACCAGCCCCGAGTACCGGCATCTCGTAGAGGTCTGGGAGCGAGGAGCGCCGTGACCGGCAACCTGGAGCAGTCCGATGCGCCAGTCGGTTGCCTCGATGTTGCGCGGGCGATCGAGGCCCTCCACGACGCGCTCGCAGCCCCGTAGCATTCCGTCGATGAGCGAACCCACTTCAGATCGCGTCCAGGTGACGCGGCTTCCGGAACGCGGCGTCTACGACCGCGCATCCCTCGATGCCATCCTCGACGAGGCGCCGATCTGCCATCTCGGATTCGTTGTTGATGGCAAGCCGTTTGTGATCCCGACGATCCACGCCAGGGACGGCGACACCATCTATCTCCATGGATCTCCGGCGAGCCGGATGCTGCGGCTGATGAAGGAGGGCGTGTCGGTATGTGTCACCGCGACCATCCTCGACGGGATCGTGGCGGCCCGATCCGTGTTCCATCACTCGATGAACTATCGCTCCGCCGTCGTGCTGGGCGAGGGACGGCTGGTCGACGACGAGGACGAGCGTCTCAGGGCGATGGAAATGATCACCGAGCACGTGCTGCCCGGCCGGTGGTCAGAGGCACGCCACCCGTCAGAAATCGAGAGCAAGGGCACCCTGATCGTGGCAGTGCCCATCGAGGAGTTCTCGGTGAAGACCCGGACCGGGCCACCAGGAGATGACCAGGCCGACTGCGACCTCCCGATCTGGGCCGGGGTGATCCCGCTGGCGATGACGCCAGGCGTTCCTGAGCCTGATCCACTGCTCCACGACGGCATCGAGACGGCACGGTCCGTTGATCGGTACGTGAGCCGTGAGCTATGAGCCTTGAGCCATGAGCAAGACAGGGAGAACTCCTGCTCATAGCTCATAGCTCATAGCTCATAGCTCATAGCTCAGCTATCCCGCCATTCGATCCAGCGCGCAACGTCTGCCAGGTCGAGATCGGGTCCGCTGACCCCGATCGTGATCTCGTCGGCTCCGAGGGCGGCAAACTCATCGGCAAGCCCAACCGATCCAGGTCGAACCCCGATCGAACGGTCGACCGTGGTCGGATCGCGCCCCACCTTCTCGCACCAGGCGTCGAGCACGCCCGACTTGTGCGCAAAGGTGTCCGGGTCTCCAAACCAATGCCAGGCGTCTGCTTGCTCGGCGACGATGCGCAGCGTCACCTTCTCGCCGCCTCCCCCGATGAGGATCGGGATATCCCCGACCGGCGGTGGGTCGAGTTTGGCGAGGCGCTCTTTGATCCGCGGCAGTGCGGCGTCGAGATCGCGGAGCCGGCCGGGTCCAGTGCCGAACTCGTAGCCGTACTCGTCGTAGTCCTTCTCGAACCATCCCGATCCGATGCCGAGGATCAGTCTGCCGCCCGAGATGTTGTCGACGGTCCTCGCCATGTCGGCCAGCAGATCCGGGTTGCGGTATGAGTTGCAGGTCACCAGCGCCCCGAATCGAACGCGCTCGGTCTGCTCGGCCCAGGCGCCGAGCATCGTCCAACACTCGAAGTGCTTTCCGGTGTTCGGGTCGGAGTCGCCGCCGTTGAGCGGAAAGAAATGATCCCAGTTGTAGATGACGTCGGCGCCCATCTCCTCGGCACGCATCACCGTGTCGCGTATCTGGGTGTAGTCGGCGTGCTGGGGCTGTAGCTGGACCGCGATTCGGGTCATGGCGCTCCTTTTCGATGCCAGCGGCGACCATACCCGCCCTCCCGTAGCTCGATGACGGTCGGTATTCTCGCCGACCATGGGATTCACCACCCGACCCATCACCGAAGACGAGATCCTCCAGTTCCGGGAGCGGATCTCCATCGGGTTCGGCGAGGACCTGAGAAAGAAGGACCGCGACAACGAGCGGTTCAAGGCGATGTTGCCGCTGGACCGGACGGTGGCCGGTTTCGATGGTGACGAACTCGTCGGCACCCTGGGCAGCCTCCCGCTCGAGATCATTGTCCCCGGGGGAGTATCGGTGCCGATGTCGGGAACCACGATCGTCACCGTGCAGCCCACCCACCGCCGACAGGGTCTGCTCAATGCGATGATGCGCGACCACCTCGATGACGCTGCTGCCCGTGGTGAGGCTCTCGTCGGGTTGTGGGCCTCAGAAACCCCGATCTATGGGCGATACGGTTTTGGGAGGGCGACCAGCCGCGACATCGTAGAAGCGTCCGATGACGCCTTGCAGCTCACCGGGCCCATCGCGGGGAGCGTTCGCTATCTGCCGCCTGCAGAAGTGCCGGAGACCATTCCCGCCATCTTCGATGAGATCCGCAAGACCAAGCCGGGCATGTTGAGCCGGAGCGAGGACTGGTGGAAGCACCGCATCCTGTATGACCCGGAGCGCTGGCGGGAGGGCAGCTCGGCGAAGCGGTTCGTGGTCTTTGAGGCAGACGGGCAGGCCGAGGGGTATGCGATCTACACCCAGAAACCGGACTGGAGTGACCTTGTCCCAAACGGCCAGGTGCGGGTGAAGGAGGTGCTAGTTACCACGGAGCGTGCCCATACCGGCCTGTGGACCTTCATTGCCGGCATCGACCTCTTTCCGCGCGTGCGCCACTGGAATGTGCCGACGGATGATCCGCTGTGGTGGAAGCTGTCCGATCCCCGCCGGGTAGAGCGGAAGCGAACCGATGCGCTGTGGCTCAGGATCATGGATGTTCCCGCTGCCCTCGAGGCCCGCACCTACGAGATCGACGGCTCGATCCGTATCGGGGTCGACGATCCGTTCCGCCCGGACACGTCGGGGGTGTACGAGCTGGCCGTCTCCGACGGGGTTGGCAAGTGTGTGGCCGTGGAGGGCGACGCCGATCTCGGGATCGGTATCGATGCCCTCGGTGCTCTGTACCTCGGGGGAAACAGCGCCCTGGCGATGGCCGCCGCCGGTTTGATCGACGGTGCGGATGACCATGTGACACAACTGCACCGCATGTTCCACACCGATGTCGAACCGTGGTGCGACGACGTCTTCTGAGCGACGAGCAAGCTCGCCGCTGTAGTCCGTAGTCCGATGGACGTGGTCGGTATACGGATACGGAATACGGTATACGGAATACGGAATACGCCTCTGCCAACGAACGTACCCAAAATGGGAACGAAACCACATCGACGCACGTTCTAACTAGTACAGGTGCGACACCCTGGAGCGGAAACCGGTCTTCCCGACTCCCACTCGTTCCCCGCTCCGGCGGTGTCGCCCCTACGGAACTCCCCCAATCCTGTGAAACAGGTCGTAATGGGATTCCGCCGCCCTTACAATGTCACTATCGCCATAGTGGAAATCCTCGGCAGAAGGAAAGCGAATGACCACCGTTGACATCGACCTCGGCAGCTACTCGCTGGGCTGGTCTGACGAAGAGGACTACGTCTTCAAGCCGGAAAAGGGCCTGACCGAACAGCTCATCCGCGATATGTCGCAGATGAAGGACGAGCCGGAGTGGATGCTCGACTTCCGCCTCAAGGCCTACAAGCGCTTCCTGCGCAAGCCCCTTCCCATGTGGGTCGGTGGCGGCAAGTTGGAGAACATCGACTTCGACGACATCTACTACTACATCAAGCCGACCGAGGGTCAGTCGGATGAGTGGGACATGGTCCCTGAGTCGATCAAGGACACCTACGAGAAGCTGGGTATTCCTGAAGCGGAGCGCAAGTACCTGGCAGGAGTTACCGCGCAGTACGAGTCGGAAGTCGTTTACCACCGCAACCGCGAGGACCTGGAGGAGATGGGGGTCATCTTCTGCGACATGGATACCGCAGTCCGCGACCACACCGAACTGGTTCAGGAGTACTTCGGGACGATCATCCCGCCCAACGACAACAAGTTCGCCGCACTGAACTCGGCGGTGTGGTCGGGTGGATCGTTCATCTACGTTCCGCCCGGGGTCCACATCGATGAACCGCTCCAGGCCTACTTCCGGATCAACGCCGAGAACATGGGCCAGTTCGAGCGCACGCTGATCATCGTCGACGAG
>Ga0255058_10000254_pt1 | contig 31884 bp, 36 predicted proteins | sample Cases_109_9_MG_FD_188637 | JGI IMG/M metagenome (GOLD analysis project Ga0255058, IMG submission 188637) | Seawater microbial communities from Amundsen Gulf, Northwest Territories, Canada - Cases_109_9 | ecosystem: Environmental > Aquatic > Marine > Gulf | place: Canada: Northwest Territories... | reverse complement strand
CGATGCACTGCTCGACGGTGAGTTTGCGGTCGATGATCGGCTCGTACTCGCGGATGCGGCCGCAGCCAGTGCAGGTGAGGTTACACTCCTCCAGCGGCTCCAAGATCATGGTCAGGGGGAAGTGATCACGTCCCTTGATCTTCTGCTGGAGGAGATACCAGCCCAGCTTTAGCGACAGTCCCAGTGGTCTTCCCGGCATGCCGTCTCCTTAGAAGTCCCTCTCGAGCAAGAAGTCCGCGACCTCCCGCATTTCGCCGGCAGCGCGCTCGTCGAGACCGGCAGCGGCCAGCTCGCTGAGCGCGGCGGTGCGGTGGCTGTTCGCCTCGTCCTGACAGTACGCCTGCGCTCCTAGCGCGTCCAGAAGCCCGACGACGAAAGAAACGTCGCCCGCCGAGAGTTCACCTGCCCCGTATACTCGCTGGAGCCGCTCCAGGTCGTCGGCTTCAGCGCGCTCCAGTGCAAAGACGATGGGAAGAGATTTCTTGTGACGGTGGATGTCGGCGGCAACGGGCTTTCCCGTGCGGTCGACGTCGCCCCAGATACCGAGCATGTCGTCGCGCACCTGAAAGGCGAGACCAAGCTGCCGGCCGCAGCGTCCAAGCGCCGCGACGATCTCACCCGAAGCACCGGCAGCAATGGCGCCGAGGGCGAGCGCAGCGTCGAAGAGCGCACCGGTCTTGCGCGAAATCATCGCCAGATAGGCATCGAGCGAGACGTCCGTCTGCCTCTCGAAGGCGATGTCCATCACCTGGCCCTCGACCATCTCCAGCGTCCGCTCGTCGAGCAGGCGCGAGGCAGCGACGACTGACGTCTCAGTGACTTCGGTGAGCGAGAGGTGCGCCAGCGCGAGAAGAGCGTCGCCGGCGTTTATCGCCTGCGGCTCGCCCCAGACGGCCCATACCGTGTCACGACCGTGGCGAAGGCGGTCGCCGTCTTGCACATCGTCGTGGACGAGTGAGAAGTTGTGTACGAGCTCAACCGCCGAAGCGGATGGCAGAGCGCGTTCTGCTTCGCCGCCAGCTGCCTCACAAGCGAGGATGCAGAGCACGGGCCGAAGTCTCTTGCCGGTACTCTGGGCGGGACGCCCTTCGGCGTCTTCCCAACCGAGATGGTAGCGCAGCATGCGGTAGAGGTCGCGCGGTTCCGGTCGGTCTACGAGGCTGCGGAGGTGATCGTCCAGCGCCCGCCGGTAGCGGGTGAGGGCAGCCGGAGGCTGCAAGGTTACTCGCCTACGAGCTGTACGACGATTTCGCGCTCGCGAGCGTGGTCAAGCTCGACGAGGAAGATGCGCTGCCATTGGCCAAAGAGCATTCGTCCATTTGCGACGGGGACGCTTTCGCTGGCGCCGAGCAGCAGATGCTGGCAGTGGGAGTGTCCGTTTGGCTCCTCGCCGCTATCGATCGGGTGACCGTAGCGGTTGTGCGCGTAGTCGGCCCCGCAAGGAGCGGCATGCTCCAGCATTCTCTCCATATCCGCGATCAGATGCGGTTCGTTCTCGTTAATGCTGATGGCTGCGGTGGTGTGCTTCGAGAAGACGACGACGAAGCCGTTTTCGAGTCCCGACTGTTCTATGAGGTCAGTCACCTGCTCTGTGATGTCGATGAACTGAGGCCCCCGCTCGGTCTGAAAGACGAGTGTGTGCGAGGCGATCTTGCTACGGCTCTCTTCGCGGGTACTCTTAAGCACGCGCACGCTCCTTCTGTTGAGTGGGTGATGAACGCCCGGCGACCAGAGCCAGGAAGGCCGTTGCGGGCGGTGTCAGTGCCTGTTGGCGTCTTTCTGTCATTCTGGGCTTGAGGAACAGCATACCGGCGACGAGAGGAAGCGTCCACCCTTGCCCGAACGCGTCTTCTTTCGATAGTTTACAACCTGGCGACGACGGTTGCACGTGTTTTCACAAGCTTACGCTGCGCCAACAGGCCTTTCAGCCCGTACGAGTGAGCGCATGACTTCCAGCGCGGCAGCGGCGCCGCTGCGAACTGCACTCTCCATGGTTGCCGGCCAGCCAGTGTCGGTCCAGTCACCGGCAAGAAAGAGGTTGGGCAGCGGCGTGCGCTGGGTTGGCCGCAGCCGGGCGACGCCGGGATGAGCCGCAAAGGTGGCATCGCGCTGCTTGACGACGAGCGCGCGCACGAGGTCTACGCCACGCGCCGCCGGGAACAGCGCCCGTATCTCCTTGTCGAAATGGTCTCGGATCTCGGCCCCGGGAACGTCGACCCACTCGCGCGCGCCGCTCAGTGAGATATCGAGGTACTGCGGGCCAGCCTGCTGCCAGAGCTTCGACTTGTTGAAGACCCACTGCACCGGGGTATTCAGGAACGCCGCGAAAGCGCGACCCCAGACAGGCCGCTCGTACCAGAGATGGACGTTGACGATGGGCGACGAGCTGATCTGGCCTATCCGCCCGAAGAATCGATCGTCTCGGACGGCGTCCGGGAGCACATCCGGCACGTCGCCCGGCGCCAGCGCAACCACGTAAGCGTCGGCTGTAACGTCGCCGGCTGCGGTGAGTGCGCGCGATACTCCGTCAGCGCTCATCTCAAGGCCGTTGAGGGCAACGGTCGTCAGGATTTCGCCGTCACGGGACTCGATGTAATCCCGCGCGGCGCCCGCCAGGAGCGACGAGAGACCCATCTTCGCCCAACCAACGTTGGCTCCGTCGCCGCTACGCAGGAAACCCTCCTGGAACACCATGAGCGCGAGGGCGGCGCTGACGCGCGATGCGTGGTCGTTGAGCGTAGGCTGCACGATGAGGTTCCAGAGGCTGCGAATGGCGTGCGGGCTCTGCCGGTGGTCGAGTAGCCACTGCTCAAACGTTATGTCGTCCAGCTCGGGGTACTTTGCGAGATCGGTTGAGCGCATCTGCGTGAAGGCGTAGGCGGCGAGCGCCTTATCACGCAGCGAGAGCGATTTGTAGCGCATCAGCGACGGCAGGAGGTGCGCGGGCGGCGGCAGCGATGCGCTCTGGAGAACCGATTCACCCCATACTTTGTCGATCACGGGAACGCGAAAGCGCCGCTGGAGGTGAACGCCGTCGCGCACACCCAGCCGCTCCAGCAAGGCGATGTACTCCGTGCAGCAGCCGAGGAAGACGTGTTGGCCGTTGTCGACCTCGACGCCGTCGGCTTCGTACGAATAGGAGCGCCCACCGAGGAATGGACGCTTCTCGATCAGCTTCACACGCACGCCAGCGTCGGCGAGTTCACAGGCTGCCGTGATGCCCGCGAGGCCGCCGCCGGCGACAAGAACGACGGGGCGATCCGTCACCGTACGACCGAGCGGACAAGCTCGCGCCCGGCGAGGGCCAGCTTGCGGCCTGTGCCGGGGCCGACGCGGCGGCGAAAAATGATGCCTGGGCGCCGCTCGATCTCGTCGAGAATGCTGCTGTAGATGCCCGTCATCACGCCGACGCAGGCGCGAGCGCGAACGGAAAGATGCGGCAGCAAGCGACGGCCGCTGGCATAGAACTCTCGCGTACGGTGCACCTGGTAGGCGATCAGCCGCCGGAACTCCGGCGTCACCTTGCGCTCCAGCAACTCCGCGTCGCTATATCCGAACCACTCGACTTCCTCCTGCGGCAGGTAGATGCGGCCGCGATCCGCGTCCTCGGCGACGTCGCGGAGGATGTTCGTGAGTTGAAGCGCGATGCCTAGGTCGATTGCATACTGGCGCGAGCGTTGACCACCGCTGTAGCCGAAGATCTCGATGGAGATGAGGCCGACGGAGGACGCGACGCGATAGCAGTACGCGCGCAGATCGGTGAACGTCGCGTAGCGGCTGACGGTGAGGTCAGTGCGCACGCCGTCGATCAGGTCGATGAAGTGCTGCAGAGGCACATCGTAGCGCTCGATCGTCCTGCCCAAAGCCTCGAAGACCGGCCCGTCCGGGTCACCGGCCACGCTGCGATCGAGAGCGTCTCGCGCGCCGTCCAGCGCCCGCTCGGCCTCGTCCCGGGGAAGGTCGCCGTCGGCGAGATCGTCGCACTGGCGGGCGAAGGCGTAGGCGGAGTAGATCGCGCGGCGCTGCGCGGGTGGAAGAAGGAGGAAGCCGTAGTAGAAGCTCGACGCCTCGCGGCGGGTGATCTCGCGGCAGTAGTCGTAGGCCGCGTCTATCCGGCTGCTCACGGTCGCGCCCGCACTGTCAGCGGCAGCAGTCCCCGGGCCGTGAGCATCGCCTTGCGCCGTCTTGATAGCGTCGGCCGGTTTGTGAGCACGTCGTGTCCGCGTGACGCGATCTCGTCAAGGACAGCGAGACCGCTGAGCGTAAACAGACGCAGGTCAGTGCGCAAGCGGCCGGAGACGACGCCGATCAGCGCGATTCCGTCGTCGAAGACCTCGCGCGTGCGCCGCACCTCGAACGCCATCAGGCGCCGGAAGTCCGGGCTGGCGCGGTGCGCGCGCAGATCGTCCTCGCTCACGCCGAAGCGCTCAAGGTCCTCTTGGGGGATGTAGACACGGTCCTGCTCAAGGTCGACGGTGACGTCCTGCCAGAAGTTCGTGAGCTGGAGCGCCGTGCAGGTGGCGTCGCTCAGGTCTTGCCGCGCCGGGTCGCGATAGCCGAAGACGTAGAGCACCAGGTGACCCACAGGGTTCGCCGAGTAGGTGCAGTAGTTGAGTAGCTCATCGAAGGTGGCGTAGCGCTTGACGGTCTGATCGCGGCGGTTGGCCTCGATCAGCCGCTCGAACGGAGCGCGCGGGATGTCGAACTCGCGGATCGTGTTCGCCAGCGCCACGAAGCGCGGGTCTGACGGTGAGCCATCGTAGGCGGCGCGCAGCTCGCGCTCCCAGTCGTCCAGCAGCGCCAGACGATCACCTTCCGCCTCATCGCCCAGGTCGTCGACGCCGCGGCAGTACGCATATACGGCGTAGACGTGACGCCGGAGCGAGCGCGGCAGCAGCCACGAGGCCACTGGGAAGTTCTCGTAGCGGCCGAGAGCGATGCGGCGGCAGTGCCTGTACGCATCGTCGAGGGCTGGCGGCGGAGCGGTGTGTTGGGCGAGCAATTGGTACTCCAGTGTGCGAGTTTCATTCTAGGAACGGTGTGCAGGCTGTCAACCGTTCGTGTTGACGAGGTTCCGGACCGGGCATACGCTCGAAGAGAAGGAGTTCAGAAGGAGTTGTCATGGGCAAGATTATCGACTGCAACAAGGTGAACCCGCAGAGCGGCTGTGACCACGTAGTACGCGGCGAGACCGAAGAGGAGCTGATGGCGAACGCCAAGGAGCACGCCGTCGAGCACGGTTTCTCGGAAGTGACGCCGGAACTCGTCGCGCACATCAAGGCCAACATCCGCGAAGAAACGGCAGCAGACAGCTCGCGATCCGCGTAGGCGCGTCTACTCGGTGCGGGATTTGACCTGCACCTCCATCATCACGAGTTCCGACGTCTCGGTCGCCTCAATGGTGATGCGCTCCTCGTCCCAGATCATGGCGGCGTCTCCGTTAGCGAGCGCATGGCCGTTGATGGCCACGGCGCCGTCAAGGACAAGAAGGTAGCCGCCGAACTCCGGCGCGAACGGGTGGCCGACGCTCTTCCCCGCCTCCAGCCGTGAGACGTACATCGCCGCGTCCTGGTGGACGAGGATGCTGCCACCCTCGCGGTCAGGCCCGATGACGCGCAGCAGGCGGTTCGTCCGCTCTTCCGCCGTCGTCTGCCGAGATTCGACGCCCGGCTCGAGGCCTGTCTCGCGCGGGATGATCCAGACCTGGATGAAGCGCAGGGGCTCCGTTTCCGAGCCGTTCTGCTCCGAGTGGTATGCGCCCTTGCCAAGCGTCATGCGCTGCACTGAGCCAGCCGGCATCGTGTAAAGATTGCCGAGGCTGTCCTCGTGGCGGAACGTGCCCGACGGAACGTAGGTCAGGCCCTCGATGTCGCGGTGTGGATGCATCGGCCAGATCGCGCCGGGGACGAGAGTGTCGTCGTTGAACACACGTAGCGTACCGAAGTTCATGTTCTGAGGGTCGTAGTAGTCGTCGAAGGAGAAGTGCCATTTCGCTTGGAACCAACCGCCGTCCTTGGCGTAGATCTCGTCGGCCTTGCGTACCTTGATCACGTGCTGCCTCCGCTCCGCTTCGCCGGGTGCTCCCAGGGCGGCACGCGGCCCTCTTCGCGGCCTTTCTTGCGCTGGATGCCAGACAGTATCTTGTACGTGCGCTCGATGTAAGTCTCATCTTGCGGTACGGGGATGTCCTCGTCGACCGGCAGCGCCTCGCCCCCGCCCGCGATCGAGACGCTTGTCCAACCACCGTCGTACTGCCGAACGGCTGCCCGCTGGAACTCGTACGAGCGTTCGTCTTCGACCGTGGCCGCGCCGAGCTCGATTCGCGTCAGCCCGGACTCATCGCCGACGAGCGCCATGCGTAAGCCGCCGATTTCCCACAGACGCAGGACGCGCGCGCGGAACGTCGCTTCCTCGCCGGAGGCAAGCGACTTCAGGTCTTTGACCGTCGACACGCTACCGGCCCTCCAGCCAGCGGATGACGTCGCCGGTGTTCTCGCGCAGACTGGCGCGCGCTTCGCCGATGAGCCAGCGGTAGCAGTACATCACGTCCGAGCCGGGCGGAGCGTAGTCCTCCCAGGCGAGCACAAACGCCTGGCCCTGTGCCTTGTGCGGCCAGCCTGGCTGCGGCAGGAGGTGGACGTAGATCGTAGCGCCGTCGTCCGTCAGGGCGATGCGGCCGGCTTCGAGGAGGTCCGACCGGTCGTTGGCAGAGAGAAGCGTCCGCAGTTCGCGTTCGAGGAATCGTAGCGCCATGGCTCTCCATTGTACGGGCGGACGATCGGTGGCTAGCTGTAGAAGGTGCTGGCGATCGCTGTACTGTAGGCGAGAAGCTTGTCGGGCGCGAGGTTGTACATTGGCGGGACGAGAGTGAGCGAGTCGGCGACTTCGTACACAGGTGCGATGTGCTTGCGCACCTCGTCGGGCGTGCCGCAGACGACGAACGTCTGCGCCATCTCGTCCGTGACGTGCTTCGCAGCGCCGATGTAGTCGCCCTGCTTCACGCCCTCCTGCAAGAGTTTCGCTTCCTTCTCGAAGCCGTGGGCGGCGAAGAACGTCTCGTACTGCTCCGCACCGCCGTAGAAGGCGACGGTGGCACGCGCATCCTCGATCGCCTGCGTGCGGTCCTCGTTGATCGCCACCCAGAGCCAGACGTTGAACTCGATGTCGCTTCGCTGCTTGCCGCCGCGATCGAGGCCGCGCTTGAGGTAGTCCGGCATCCGTGCGACGCACCAGTCGACAGACCAGATCGGGTGGCCGAGTACACCGTCGGCGATCTCGGCGGCGAGGCTGATTAGCGGCCCACGCAGCGCCGCGATCCAGATCGGGATGTCAGTGCGGACGGGCGCGGCGGTCGGCTGTAGCTGGCTCCAGTCGTGGCGGTGGTACTTGCCTTCGAAGGTCGTCAACTCGCCCGTGTGAGCTTTCGCGTTGACGAGCCGGATGATGTCGACGACCTCGCGCATGTGGGTGAGCGGCTTGCCGTACTCCGTGCCGAAAAAGCCTTCGGTCCACGCCTGCACGCTCGTACCGAGGCCGAGCGTAAAGCGCCCGTTGCTGAGCCGGTCCATGTCCATCGCCGCCATCGCCGTCTCGAAGGGGCTGCGCACGAAGGCGATGGCGATGCCCGAGGCCAGGCGCACCCGCTGGGTGACGGCGGCCGCCGCGGCGAGCGGGATGAACGGCGGGCCGTAGACCTGAGGCGCGAAGAGGCCCTCGAGGCCGGCGTCCTCGGCCATCTTCGCCTGCATCGTGATGACGGGCGCCGGCATTGGCGCGACGACGCCCCAGAACTTCGGCTTGCTCATGGCGTCCCAAAGTCTGTCACTCGTGGCCGAGTGCGTCAACGCTGCGGCACTTTCGGTTCATTGACGCCCGGTCTACCGGCTGATACGTTCCACACGCCGTGCCGCTCAAAATGCGTCGTGAGGTCTGGGAGCGCTTCCTGCGGGGGCGCCACGTGGCCGTGCTCGCAACGACTGCGCCAGACGGCACCGCGGTGCTGACGCCGATCTGGTACCTCTACAGGGATGGCCTCGTCCTCATGCGAACCAGCGCCGACAGCATCAAGGCCTTGAACATGGCACGCGAACCGCGCGTGACCGTGTGCGTGCAGGAAGAACGGCCGCCGTATAAGAGCGTGACGGTGTACGGGCAGGCCAGGATTGAGGATGCGCAACCGGAACTCGGCAAAGAGATTGCTCGCCGATATCTCGGGGCCATCGGAGGCGCAGCCTACATGCGCCTAGCTGCCGACCAGGTCCAGAGGGGCGCAGAAGTCACGGTCATCATCACCCCATCTCGAGTCCTGACACAGGACTTCTCACTCGAGACTCCGCTCATCGGAAGGATCTGGCTGCGCATCAAGCGGGTGCTGCCCCCGTGGCTATGAACGAGTTCGTTCTTTCGCTCGACCAGGGAACGTCGTCCTCACGCGCGATCGTCTTCGACCACGCAGGGGAGATGCGCGGCGTTTCTCAGCAGCCGTTCGAGCAGATCTACCCGCAGCCGGGATGGGTGGAGCACGACCCGGAGGAGATCTGGCGCACGCAGCTTGAGACGGCACGCGCAGCGCTCGAGCAAGCCGGCGCAACCGCCGCCGACATCTCCGCCATCGGTATCACCAACCAGCGGGAGACGACGGTGATCTGGGACCGCGACGGCGCGCCGGTACACAACGCCATCGTCTGGCAGGACCGCCGCACGGCCGGACTCTGCGACGAGCTGCGGGAGCGCGGCCTCGAAGAGATGTTCCGCGAGCGCACGGGCCTCCTGCTCGACCCGTACTTCTCAGGCACGAAGGTGAAGTGGCTGCTCGACAACGTGGAAGGCGCACGCGGACACGCGAAGGCCGGCGAGCTGATGTTCGGCACAGTCGACTCCTGGTTGATGTACCGGCTGTGCGGCATCCACGCCACGGACTATACGAACGCCTCCCGCACGCTGCTGTACAACGTCTTCGAGAGGCGCTGGGACGACGAGTTGTTGTCCGCGCTCGACGTACCGGCCTCTCTTCTGCCAACGGTGCAGGCGTCATCGGGCGCCTTCGGCGAGACGACGCTCCTCGGCGGCTCGATCCCGGTGACGGGCGTCGCCGGCGACCAGCACGCCGCGCTGTTCGGACAGGCGTGCTTCCGACCGGGGATGGCGAAGAATACGTATGGCACGGGCGCGTTCCTGCTGATGAACGCAGGCGACTCGCCGCCGCGCTCGCAGTCGCTGATCACGACGATCGCCTGGGGGCTGCCGAAGAAGGACTCCAACGACGACGACGTTACGTACGCGCTCGAGGGGTCGATCTTCATCGCCGGCGCCGCGGTGCAGTGGCTGCGCGACGAGCTGGGTCTGTTCGCCAACGCCGCCGACAGTGCCGATCTAGCCGCCAGCGTGCCGGACTCGAACGGCGTCTACGTCGTACCGGCGTTCGTCGGCCTCGGCGCGCCCCACTGGGATCCGCACGCGCGAGGCGCGATCCTGGGCCTGACGCGGGGCGCCAACCGGGCGCACATCACGCGCGCCACGCTGGAGTCGATCGCCTTCCAGGTGCGCGACGCGGCCCAGGCGATGGAGCGCGACTCCGGAACGAAACTGACAGAGCTGCGCGTCGACGGCGGCGCGGCGGCCAACGACCTGCTCATGCAGATGCAGGCGGACATCCTCGGCTGCGAGGTCGTGCGGCCTGCCTGTCTGGAGACGACGGCTCTGGGCGCTGCCTACCTGGCTGGCCTGGCGACGGGCTTCTGGAGGGACCAGGAGGACGTCACGGCCAACTGGCGCGAGGAGCGCCGTTTCTCGCCAGCGATGTCAGAAGAGCGCCGAGAAGAGATGTACGGCGGCTGGCAGCGGGCCGTCGAGCGCGCCAAGGGCTGGGCGACGGACTAGGGCGACGCCGATGGCGTGGACGTCGGCGGGGGCTGCGGTGTCGGCGTTATCGTTGCCGGTGAGTCCGTCGGCGGGGGCGTCGCTGTCGGCGTGATCGTTGGCGTTTCCGTGACAGGCGTGGGCATCGGCGTGTCCCATGGCGCTAGAGTCGGGGTCGGCGTCGGGGTGTCCCAGGGAGCCAGCGACGGGGTCGGCGTGATTGATGGCGCTGCCGTCGGCGTCGGCGAAGACGTCGGGGTCGGCAAAGGAGTGTCCGTCGGCGCGGGAGTGGGCGGCGGAGGACCGGGGTGAACGAGCGGTGGCGCGGGCTGCGGCGCTAGACCGTAGCGCGGAGCCATGAAGTTCCAGACGATAAGCGACAGCCGAGCGCCGAACGAGTAGCCGTGGTATTCGGTGGGAGCGTACTGCGAGAAGTAGGAGATCGCGTAGGCTTTCTCCTGGCCGTCGTCGCCTGTGAAGGAGACGATACCGACGTCGTTGTTTACCCAGCCGTCGAAGTCCCAGTGGTAGCCGATTTTGTGGCCGACTGTGGCGTTCCAGGGCAGGTACTTGGGCAGGATGTAGTCGATGTAGGAGAACGTGTTGCGCAACACCCCGATTGTGTAGTCGGTCCACTCGGAGTCGAATAGTTCGCCCCACCAGAGGCGGGCAAGGATGTCGTTCGTCTCGAGCGCCGTCAGGATGTTCGGCTGGTAGGGTTCGGTCCCGTAGTAGGGGACGTGGTCGAACTGGAACGTCTCCATGCCCCACTCGTCCATCAGCGTGCGCGCGTGGGCTTCGCCGGCGCGGAAATCGCCGAAGATGGCGCCGAGGAAGTTCTTGACCTCCGGCGGGAAGCTGCCACCGATGCCCTTCTGCACGCTCCAGGAGACCGAGCCAGGGCTGGCCGCGCCGTCTTCGAAGCGATCGACGGCCGCCATGAGGGCGAACATGTTGACCACGCAGCCGGTCTTGTGCGGCGCGTTTCCACCGAGGGAGATCGTCTCTCCGGTCTGCAGGTCGGTGACAGCGATGCCGACTTCGATGCCGCCGGTCTGCACTACGTAGGCGTCGATCTCGCTCTGCAGGATGTCGCGCAGGCCCAGCAGCTCGTCTCCCGCGGTGTTCTCGGGGCGCGTGCCGTGGGTGTCCGGGACGACGGTCCCGGGCTGGTCGCCCCCGGTCTGTGGCTCGTTGACCAGCGGCGGCGGACTGGACGAGGCCGAGGGGGGCGACTGCGTCGTAGGCGATGGTGTCGCGGCCGGAGACGCGGTCGGGGTGGCCGTCGCGGTGCCGGTGCCGGGCGCGGCGGCCGGAGCCTCCTCGTGCGAGGCGAGGAGGAAGACACCGGTCCCCAGCGTTGCGCCTACGAAAATGGCGACGGGTATAGACACGCGGAGCAGCAGGCGACGGATGACGACTCCCCCTTGGCCAGTCTCAACAGTTTGGTCGGGCATATATGTTCTACCGGGCGGGCGCAGACGTCCAGCCCCTCCCAAGCACGTTCTACCTTGCTTTAACGCGCGATCAGGGGAATTAGATATCCATTTCCGTAGAGACTTCCACAGTTTTTCCACTTTTGCACAACGCCCGTGCTAGACTGATTTTCGTGACTGCCTCGCTCATCAAGGACCTCCAGTCCGCTATCGGGGTGAAGTACGTGCTCCACGCCCCGGAAGACCTCCTCGTCTACGAATATGACGCGACAATCGAGCGTGGGTTACCAGAGGCCGTCGTCCTGCCGGAGACGACTGCAGAAGTAGCTGCGGCCATACGAGTGGCGAAGCGCCACGGCGTTCCCGTGACGGCGCGCGGTGCCGGCACCGGCCTCTCCGGCGGCGCAATCCCCTGCGAAGGCGGAATCGTCCTTGTCACGGCGCGCATGGACCGCAGCCTCAAGCTCGATCCGGCGAACCGTCTGGCGGTCGTGCAGCCCGGTGTGATCAACCTCGACATCTCGAAGGCCGCGGCGCCCCACGGACTCTACTACGCCCCGGACCCGTCCAGTCAGAAGGCCTGCAGCATCGGCGGCAACGTCGCGCAGAACGCCGGCGGGCCGCACACGCTGCGCTACGGATCGACGGTCAACCACGTTCTCGGCCTCGAGATCGTGACGCCCGACGGCGACATCGTCGCTCTCGGCGGCGAGACGCTCGGCGCGCCGGGCTACGACCTCACGGGACTGGTCGTCGGCTCGGAAGGAACGCTGGCGATCGTCACAGCTGTCATCGTGCGGCTACTGCCGCGGGCGCCGGCGACGATCACACTACTGGCGGTGTTCGACGAAGTGCGGGACGCGTCGGAGGCGGTGTCGGCGGTAATCGCAGCGGGCGTCCTGCCAGCGGCGCTGGAGATGATCGACGACAAGACGATGCGGGCCGTCGAGCCGTTCGTCAACGCGGGTTACCCTCCGGACGCCGGCGCCGCGCTGCTGATCGAAGTCGAGGGCCTGAAGGAAGAGACGGCAGAGCAGGCCGAGGCCGTGCGCGCGACCTGCGAGGTGAGCGGCGCGCGGGAGATTCGCATCGGCATGTCGCCGGAGGAGCGCGAGAAGCTGTGGGCGGGACGAAAGGGCGCGCTGGGCGCGCTGGGACGGCTGGCACCGTCCTACTACATCCTGGACGGCGTCGTACCGCGCACGCGCCTTCCAGACGTGCTCTCGGGCGTATACGCGGCCTGTGAGCGGTTCGACATACCCGTCGCCAACGTATTCCACGCCGGCGACGGCAATTTGCACCCAAACCTCATGTTCGACGACCGCGTACCGGGCGCGTCTGAGCGAGTGCTGGAGCTGGGTGAGGAGATCATGCGACTCTGCGTCGACGCCGGTGGCTCGATCACAGGCGAGCACGGTGTCGGCAGTGAGAAGCGCGACTACATGTCATGGATCTTTTCCGAAGACGACCTCGCGGTGATGGCGCGCATGAAGAGTGCTTTCGGCGCGGACGAGTGGTTCAATCCTGGCAAGCTGTTCCCAACGTCCAAGGGCTGCGGCGAGGTATCGTCGCGCATGAAGGCCGCGATCGCCAAGATCGGCCCCGACGCCTACGTCTGAGCGATGGTACGCCACGCAGATCTGCTGACCGATCTCCAGTCGATCACCAGAGCGGAAGACGTGCACCCCGGCAGCGACGAGTTCGCCGTGGACGGCGTCGCGCCGCAAGCGATCGTCCGGCCGGCGACGGTGGAGGCCGCCGCGGCGGTGATTCGCCACGCGAACGCGACCAGGCTGGCTGTGATCCCGATCGGCGGAAAGCAGCGCCACGGGCCGGGCAACGTGCCGACTCGGTATGACATCGCCCTCGACCTGACGGCGCTGAGTGGCATCGTCGAATACGAGCCGGACGACCTGACGATCACCTGCGGGGCTGGAATGACGCTTGGTGAGCTGCGAAAGGCGACGGCGGCAGCCGGGCAGATGGTGGCGTTCGACCCGGAGATCGCTGATGAGGCGACGGTTGGCGGCGCGCTCGCGACGGACCTGTGGGGCCCGTCCAGGCTCTCGCTCGGCGGGCCGCGCGACTTCACGATCGGCCTGCGCGTGATCACCGGCGACGGCCTGATCACGCGCGCCGGCGGCCGCGTCGTCAAGAACGTCGCCGGCTACGACCTGTGCAAGCTCTACGTGGGATCGCTGGGCACGCTGGCGGTGATCACGGAGGCGACGTTCAAGGTGCAGCCTCTGCCGAAGGCGACCCGCCAGACCGCGTTCACGACCGAATCGTCGGCGGCGGCGTGCGGCATCGCGAGCGAGGCGTTGATGCGCGGCCTAAGCCTGCAATCGGCGGTCGTGGCCCGAGCGGACGAGCGCTGGCGGCTGGACATCACACTTGCCGGATCAGAGACTGCGGTCGAGCGCTCGGCGCGAGAGCTCGTTTCGCTGACTGGGGACAGCGGTCAGGAGACAGGGGAGCAGGCCGAGCGCTCTGACGATGACACGATCGGCGTGCGCATCGCAGCTCTACCGTCGGAGCTGCCGTCGCTGCTCGAAGGGCTGCCGACGGACGCACGCTTCCTGGCGTATCCGACGCTTGGCGTCGTGCGTATGCGGCTGAGGGATGCGGGCCAGCTGCCTCCGCTCGTGGCGATGGGCGCAATCGTCGAGGACGCACCGCCTGAGGTGAAGCGTAAGGTCGACGTCTTTGGTCCGGAGCCAGCGTCGCTGCCGCTGATGCGCTCGATAAAGGCGCAGCTCGACCCGAACAACGTGCTCAGTCCGGGCCGCTTCGTGGGGCGGTTGTGACCGAATCGCGGCCGTTCGCGCCGACAAACGAGGATCTCTCTCAGTGCGTACGCTGCGGGCTCTGCCTGGAGCACTGCCCCACGTACGTCGAGACTCGCCTGGAGACGGAGTCGCCACGAGGAAGGCTGTACCTGATCCGGGCCATCTCAGACGGCGTGATCGCGCCAACGCCGAACGCGCTGGGCCACCTGGACTCCTGCCTGCAGTGCCGGAACTGCGAGGCGGTCTGCCCGTCGGGCGTGCCTTACGGGCGGATAATGGAGCAGGCGCGTTCGGACGCGGTTCAAAGCGGCGCAGCGCCGCTCTCCTGGCGCCTGCGCGCGCTCTTCCTCAGGGAAGTGATCGCGCGGCCAGGCCGTTTGCGCTTGTTCACTAATGCGCTCCGAGCTTCGCAGCGGGTGGGGCTGCTCTCAGTGGCGCAGCGGCTGCCGTTCGTGGGAGCAAGCGCCACGCTGGCGCCGCGGATGCGCGGGCGTCCGTTTACGGAAACTGGTCTGATTGCGCGCCCGGAGGGCGCGGAGCGAGCGCGGGTTGCGATGCTGAGCGGCTGCATCATGCCGCTGGCATACGGCAGCGTACACCGGGCGACGGCGCGCGTACTGGCGCGCAACGGTTGCGCAGTGAGCGCGCCGGCGGCACAAGGCTGCTGCGGCGCGCTGCACGCCCACAACGGCGACCTCGAGATGGCGCGGGCGCTGGCGCGGCGCAACATCGATGCGTTTCTGAACGAAGCGCCGGATGCCATCGTCGTCAACTCGGCCGGCTGCGCGGCGGCGATGAAGGAGTACGGCGATCTGCTCGCCGGAGACGCCGAGTATCGGGCTCGTGCACGGCAGATGTCAGCACTCGTGAGAGACGTGCACGAATACCTGGTGGGCCTGCCCTTCGAGGCACCGACGGAGACGCTGGATCTCACCGTGACGTACCAGGACCCATGCCACCTGGCGCACGCGCAGGGAATCAGCACCGCGCCACGAAAGGTGCTGAACGCGATCCCAGGTCTGCGCCTGACCGAGATGGAGCGTGCGGACAGCTGCTGTGGCGCTGCCGGTGTGTATTCCTTTACGCAGGCGGAGATGTCGCTGCGCTTGCTGGACGAGAAGATGCTCGATGCGGAGAGAACCGGCGCGGACGTCATCGCGACGGCCAATCCCGGCTGCCTCGCGCAGCTTGAGGCCGGCGTGCGGCGCACCGGAGGCTCGACGCGAGTCCGGCACGTGATCGAGCTGCTGGACCGCGCCTACGGCCGGGCCAGCGTCTAATTTACGCGCTGTTCACCGGCCTTAACCGATCCCCAACCACTTCTTTGCAATACTGGCCGTGGAGCCAGGTAACGATCGAGGTGTGCGCAAGACGCCAATCGCTGTGACAGATTTTCGAGATTCCCTTGCCGAACGTGTAACGGAGCACGGGCCGGGGCGTCTATTCATCGTCTCAATCACGAGATATTCGTACAGCCATACGGGATGCACGCACCGAGAGTGAGGGAGCATGACTACCGCAAGAATCGCGATCGACAAGGCACGTAAGGCGCCGGCACGAACGGCCACCAGGCCAGCGACACGCAGAGCCACCGCCGCGACGATTCCGGATACCACCTTCGCCCCAACAACAGCCGAGTTTTCAGAACTCTACAACGAGTACTTCACCAAGGTCTTCGCCTACGTTTACGGCCGGGTACAGGACAAGGAAGTCTCCCTCGATATCGTCTCTGACGTGTTTGAGAAGGCGTTCGTGAAGGTGCGGTCTCTGCGCTCCCGCGACGCCTTCGGTTCGTGGCTCTTCACCATCGCCCGCAACGAGGTCTCGTCGCACTGGCGCAAGGAGAAGCCGGCGCAGAAGGCGGCCCGAGAGGCGGCGATCGAAAAGGAGCTGCACAGCCAGCCGAAGAGCCCCGAAGATGTGCTCGTTCACAAGGAGCGGTTGGCGTTCCTCTCCACGCTTGTCGGCGGGCTCCCGAAGCGAGAACAAGAGATCATAGCGCTCAAGTTCGACGCGGAGCTCACGAACCGCGAGATCGCCAGCGTCCTGAGCACCAGCGAGGTCAACGTTCGCGTGACGATCTTCCGCGCGCTTCGCAAGCTGCGCGACCGAATGAAGAACCTTGGCGACAACCTGGGATGACCCAGGACAACCTCCGCGACGTTATTGGACTTCGCACGCAGCTCGCCCGTGAGGCGCTGGAGCTGGCCGAGGAGCACCGCGACGAGGTCTGGGCGCGCCTCCGCTCCCGCATCAGCGGCCTGGAAGACGGCCGCACCTCTAACGTCGAGACGGAAGACAGAACTCCATCCGAACGATGGGACGGCCCCGAAAGACGCCGTCGCCCGGCCGAGCCGATGTACGCTGAAGAGGCGCCCCTGGGAAGAAGGCTGAGCTTTCCGCGGCTGGGCCCGGCTCACATCGCGGGAGCGGCACTGATCGCCGCTGCAGTCGCTGCGGCGATAACGCTAAGTTAGGGACGCTGGAGCGGTAGGCTCAACAAGCGTCTCGAGAGAACAGACCACCCACTCAACGCCCATTGAGCATGAGGACGAGAAGCTAGGCAAGATCTTCGCGCGCGCGCTGCTCACGCATCATCTCGAACAAGAGGTTCTCGACGACCATTAGCAGCAGTAGCACCTGCCGCTGCTGCCGGCGCGACATGCGCGAAAGCATATGGAGCAATTCCGGGTCTATGCGCTCAGCGAGCGCCGCCGTATCGTCATTTCCCTCAGCCATGGGCTATAAGGATACCTTGGTCAAGCCGGCAGCGCGCGCCACGGCCGCGTGCCGTTGGTCTTTTTCATCGGCGCTGTCCGTGACCGGCTCGCCGTCCGCAAGCACCTGCTCGATGCCCTGCAGAAGTGATAGCAGGCGGCGCTGCTTCTCACGCGGCAAAGTTGCCAGGTAGCTGAGCAGCTCGTCGTCGATCGTCGATTCGTATCGTTCGTAGGTTGCACGAAGAGTGCGCACGGTCGGATAACCGGCTGCCTCGAACAAGTCGTCCGGATCAACGTTCATCGCCTGGGCGACGCGCAGCAGCACGGCCGCCGACGGATTCTTTACTTCGCCGTTCTCAAGCTGTGAAAGGTAGCCCTGGCTGACAGCTGAACTCTGGGCCAACTGACCCTGGGTGAGCTCACGCTGGTCGCGCAGTTTCCGGATTCTGTCTCCAAGTTTCATATCGGCCCTCGCTCCAGTGAGGTCGAAGCGCGCGTCAGACGCGCGCTTTCCTGCTCTTTACTGACCGTTGCCGGCAACTGGTCTTCTACTTGATCGGTCGGCGTCTGATCGACGACGACCAGTCTGTCCCCCTCCACGACGTTAGCCTTGGCGGCACTTCCGGCGTTCAGCTCTAGCGCGGAGTGACCGCGACTGAGCGCCACCCGGAACGGCCGCACGTTTTCTGCTACTTTGACGACTCGCTTCTCCCGGTCCAGGAACGCGACGTCGATCGGGAAGCGCATGAAAGCTGTGTGGATAGAAGCGCTGGGCTCGATCAGGAGCGCCTCGCCTGACGCCATTTCCCGGCGCAGCATGAGACCCCGAAAGCGACTCCAGAAGCTGCGAGCGACGGCAACGTCTTCCGCGACGACCGTCTCCTTGCTGACGTTGAGAATGCGTGCCACGCCGGCGGCTCCTCTAACTCTCTGCAACTACGCCCGGCGCTATCGACCGGCCGGACCGGGTCTGCTGCTGGTCGAGGCTCCTCAACAGACCGAGCAGAAAGCTCTGCTGTTCGCGCGGGAAACGAGCGAGGAAGCGCAGCAGCTCCGGATCTACCGTCACGGAGAACTCCGGTCCGGTGCCGTTGGCGCCGCTGTCGTAACCGGCCGCGTCCATGAGCACGCGGGGGTCAACGTTTAACGCCTGCGCCAGCCTGAAGATGACTGCCGCGCTGGGGTTCTGGACTTCGTCGTTCTCAAGCTGGGAGAGGTACCCCTGGCTGAGGCCGGCCTGTGACGACAGCTCTGCCTGGCTCATGCCCAGCTCTTCTCGAAGCTGCCTGATTTTCTTTCCGAGGGCCATGTGTGGATTCTTCAAAACGACTCCGAAATTCTGATCACGGCCGGTGCGAGGATCACGGCCATAAACGCCGGGAAGATCAGCAGCACCAGCGGAAAGATCATCTTGACCGGCGCTTCGTTGGCGAGGCGCTCGGCTCGCTGGCGGCGCTGCGTGCGTAGCTGGTCGGACTGCACGCGTAGCACCTGGGAGATACCAACGCCGAGTTTCTCGGACTGGATGATGGAGGCGATGAAGTATGACAGTTCCTCAACGCCGACGCGGTCGGCCATCTCCTGCATAGCCTCGCGCCGCATCTTGCCCATCGCGACATCGCGCAGCATGCGCTGCAGCTCGATAGAGAGAGGGCCCTCACTTTGTTCCGCGACGCGCGCGAGAGCAGCGTCCAGGCCGAGACCGGCCTCCACGCAGGTGGTGATAAGGTCGAGGTTATCCGGAAGGCCGAGGATGACGGCTTTCTGCTTCGCCGCGACGCGGCCCTTGAGCCACATCCGTGGCACCCTGTAGCCGAGCCCCAGAAGAACAACGCCGACGGCCAGGGCTGGCAGGCTACCCACGGTGACGAAGACTACGAAGCCGAGTGTTCCGAAGACAGCCAGTGAGAGCATCCAGAAGGTGACGAAGGTGCTCAGCTTCACTGGCGAGCGGGCCATCTCGAGCTGATGCTGGATGTCGGACAGGACAGACTGTGGCAGGATGCCAGTCGCGCCTCTCGCGAGTACGCCGATGGCCGGCCTGACGACGCGACTCCCGAAGGACATCTCGAGGTCAACGTCCCCCTCGCCGGACTCCGTTGTAGCGCGGGCGCGGAACGCCCCAATCCGCGTTTCCATAACGGAGCTGCTCTTGCCACCGAAGATGGCGAGAGCGACGGAGGCGAAGAGGCCGGAGAGGACAATTACGATCAAAGCGATAAACATTGTTCTCTCCTAGATCTCGATCGCCATGATCCGCTTCATCGCGAAATAGCCCAGCACTTCGAGGCCGGCGGCTACGAGGAGGATGACGCGACCGATGTTCTCATGGTAGAAGACACTCATGTAGTCCGGACTCATGACCGAAAAGACCGCGAACATGAAGACCGGTAGACCGCCGACTACGATACCCGTCAGCTTCTGTTGTGAAGTCAACGTGGCGATATCGCCACGAATGCGCTCACGTTCGCGCATCGTGTAGGCAACCTTGTCGAGAATCTCAGCGAGGTTACCGCCGACTGCGCGCTGGATGTTGATCGCGATGAGGACCAGGTCCAGGTCCTTGCTGTTGATGCGCTCGCCCATCGCGCCGAGGGCAGCTTCGGATGTCATTCCCAGGGTAGCGTCGCGAAGCATGCGCCGGAGTTCCAGGCCCAGCGGGGCGGGAAGCTGGCCGGCCGCGAAGTCCATGCTCTGCATGAGGCCATAGCCAGACTTGATTGAGTTGGAGACCATGCCGAGCATATCCACGAGTTGGGCGTTGATGCGTTCAATCCGCTTACTGCGCTTGCCCGCCAGCCACTTCAACGGAGCCATGTAGCCAACCACGCCCAGGACCAGCGCGATGAACAGGTTGAACAGCGAAAAGCCGAAGATCAGCGGCGCCAGGAAGAGGGCGGCCGCCGCGATCAGACGGATCATGTAGAATTCGCCGACACGCAGGGGCACACCGGCCCGCTCCAGCTGTAGAGCCAAACCAGGACCGCCCAGCTTCGCCAACAGCGAACTGTACAGCGGAATGCCAGAGTAGGCCTGCTTCGGTCGCAAGGCGTCAGCGCCTTCCTCGTCGGCTTTCGGACTCTCGTCCTGACGGAAGGCCTTCAGCCGGGACTCCAGGAAGCGAGAGCGTGATTCCCGCTTGCCCATAGCGAGTACGAACAGCGCGACAGTGCCGAGGACGAACAGACCGATCGGCAGAATGAGCAGGTCCATGCTAGGCGCTCCTCGCAAGGAACAGGCCCTCGGGCAGGTCGATGCCGGCCGCGGTGAACCTCTCGGAGAAGCTCGGGCGGATGCCGGTCGGGGTCATTCGGCCGTGGATCTTGCCCTCGCTGTCGATGTGATCCTGCCTGAACTCGAAGAGGTCCTGCAGAGTAATGACGTCGCCCTCCATGCCGGTGCACTCGGTGACCTTCGTCACGCGACGTACACCGTCAGAATGCCGGGCGAGCTGGATAAAGACATCGAGGGCTGATGCTGTCTGCTCGCGGATCGCCCGGTCGGGCAGCTCCAGGCTGGCCATCAGCACCATGTTCTCGACGCGGGAGAGGGCATCGCGCGGCGAGTTGGCGTGGATCGTCGAGAGTGAACCCTCGTGGCCTGTATTCATAGCGTTCAGCATGTCGAAGGCCTCGGGGCCGCGCACCTCGCCGATGATGATCCGGTCCGGGCGCATGCGGAGGGTGTTGCGCAAGAGGTCTCGCTGGGTGATCTCGCCCTTGCCATCAATGTTGGCCGGGCGGGCTTCCAACGAAACGACGTGCGGTTGCCGGATCTTGATTTCCATCGGATCTTCAATGGTGAGGATGCGCTCGTTCTCCGGGATGTACTCCGACATTGCGTTGAGGAATGTGGTCTTACCAGTACCGGTACCGCCAGAGACGATGATGTTGAGCTTGAGCCTGACGCAGGCCTTGAGGAACTCGGCCATATCCGGCGTTAGCGTCTGCGCCGCCACCAGGTCGTCCATACTCATCTTGTCGGCACGGAACTTTCGGATGGTGATGGTCGGACTCTTCGGCGCAACAGGCGGGATGACAACGTTCACACGAGAGCCATCAGGGAGACGGGCGTCAACCATCGGCGACGACTCGTCCACGCGTCGGCCGATGGGCGCGATGACGCGCTCAATTACGCGCATGATGTGTGTCAGGTCACGGAAACTAACGTCGCTGAGGTAAAGCATACCTTCGCGCTCGAAGAACACCTCATCAGGCGCGTTAACCATGACTTCTGAGATTGAAGGGTCGCGGAGCAGCGCGTCGATCGGGCCCAGGCCGACAACTTCGTCGACGACGCGGGTAACGATCTGATCGCGCGTGATTCCGCCGACGTTGGGCAGCTCGCGCTTTATGAGCGTCTCAGCGGCGCCTTCGACGATGCCGCGACGTTCGTCCGAGGGCAGCGCCGCGATCTGGTCGGAGTCAAGCTCTTCGATGAGCATCTGGTGGATGCGGCCGATGAGTTGCTCCATGTCCTCGTTGTAGCGGCCGGGGGTCGTCCGGACGGCGCCAGCGTTGACGGGAGCGCCACCGACGGGTTCGCCGGGTATCCTGGGGCCGTTGTTCTTTCCGGGTTGCCAGCTTGTCATGACGTTACTCCACACTCACTTCGGCTCTGTCCTGCGTCCCGAGGATCCTCGAGAGGATGCCACCCTTCTGGGCGGCTTGGTCCGCCGGCGGCTTCTGTTGGCGAACGCCGCTCAGGGCAAACGCCATCTCTACCATGCTCTCAGATGCTTTCGACTGAGGTTTCGCCAGGATGATGGGCATACCCAGCTGGGTCGCCGTGCTGATGTTGCGGTCGTAGGGGATCGACCAGAAGACTTCACGGCCGAGCATCCGCTTCACTTCATGCGGCTTCACGTTAGTGGCTTCGTTCGTCGCGTTGATGACGAGCTTGATCTTCTCTTGAGGGAAGTTCCAGGAGCGCAGCATGTCGATGGCCAGCAAGGTGTCCTTGAGGCTAGCCATGTCAACGGTGGCGACCAGCACTACGACGGATGCCAGTTCCAGCGCCCTGGCGACGATGTCGTTGAAGGTGCCCGGGGTGTCGAGCACCACATAGTCGTAGCTCTGCGTCAGCGTTGTCACAATTTTTTCGATGTGGCCGGCGTGAACGTTACGCCAGTCCGTGGGCCGGATCGGCGCCGGCAGAATGTAAACGCCGCTGTTGTGCTGGTACAGACAGTCCTGCACCAGTTCGGTGTTTATCGAATCTTCGTCCACGGCCAGGTCGGCGATGCTGCGCTCGACCGGAATGTCCATGAGAATCCCAACGTCGCCGAAGCGAGTGTCGAGGTCGATGAGAACCGCCGACTGATTTGTCTTTTGAACGAGCGCCGTCGCGACGTTGGTCGCGATCGTAGTCTTGCCGATGCCGCCCTTGGCGCCGAACACGGTGATCACCGACCCGGCGGCCACTGGCTCGTCCGCTTCGCCAGCGATACGCTGGCGCTTGCGCTCCTGCTGAGCGAGGACCGTGTAGATAGAGTTGACCAGGTCCTCGTCCTTGACCGGCGCCGAAAGGAAGTCGCTGACGCCGGCCAGCATCGCCTTACGCATAGCCTCCGGGTCACGGATGGTGGAATAGCCGATGATGGCCGTGCCTGGCAACAGGTCGGATAGCGCCTCGATCGTCTGGAGAGCGCGGATCACCGGCTCTTCGACGGCCATCACGATGACGTCCAGGTCGGCGTTCTTGGCCAGCGTGACGGCCTCGATACCGTAGCCTGCCTCGCCGACCACGGTGAAACCGGAAACGGCGAGGGTCTTGTTGACGTCGGACCGGCTGGTGAGATCCTGGTCGACGACTGCTACTCGTGGATTACGTGTCATGTTCTTACTCAGGAACCAGGCGCTACGCCGCAGAGCGGAAGGTTGCTCTGCTGAACTTGATCGCCGAATGGCCGAAGCGACATCCACAGCTGGTTGCTGACGCCATTGCCGCTTACGCCTTGCTGGGCGGCAGCGAGCCACCAGGCTTGCTCTGGCGTGACAGCCAGAGTAGCCGACGATGCATCGGCGTTCGCTCCTGAGGAAGCCAGGCCGTCGGCGTTGGCCGCGCCAACGTTCAAGACGCTAGAACCGACGGCAAGCACTTCAATATCCTGGACGATGTAGCAAGCCGAGCCCGGAGTCAGGAGCGCCTGTGAACCGGCTTCGGACGCAGAGCCGCTCAGAAGAATGTCGACATGGTCGCCCGGGCGGGCCAGTCCACCAGCTGAGGCGACGGCGCTGAGCGCGACGGAGAACCCTCGCATTCCATCGGGGATCAAGAGCGAGAGCGGGGGATCGGAGCCATATTGCGCAAGGGCCGAAACACCGTCGGTGACCTTGGCCGCCACGACCTGCTCGCCTGCGATCACTGGTACCTGGGTCACCTGCCCCGCAACAACCGCCGGGTCGCTCAAAGAACCTGTCAATACGAGGTCTGTCGGAATGGAGCGGACCGTGAGCATCCCCTCCGTTACGCGTGTGAACGCCGGGATGTCCTGAACGGCGACTACAACGGAAGTCGTGGCGACGCTTGATGTGGCGTCTCCGGAATCGCCCCCGTCGAGACTACTCAAGTAGATCCCGATCAGGATCGCGCTGATCGCTCCCATCAATAGTGCGAGCGCCAGGTATCCTGTATTCGATCTGCCGCCGAATCTGAGGTTCTTGATCATGGGCTTTTTCTCCCGCTGAAATTATCTTGCCAATCTATGTGCAATCCAGAGATAAATGACGCCGCTTCATGAACGTTGTTACAACGGCTCCATCAAGCACCGCCGCTATGAAGTAGCGCCGGGTGACGGGGCGTGTATCGTGAACGGAGCGTACTCACCGTCGCCGTAGTGGCCGGCGATGCTACAAAAGATCACGTAATTCCCGGGAGCGATCGGCTCCACTTCGTAGATCGCGAAGTCGGAAGCCCCGAGCTCTCCGAAATCTTCGACAAGAATTCCCGCCGTGCCTACTCGTCCCGAAGAGTCGACCGGCAGCTTCGCAGGATCTCCGTCCCAGCTAACGACCGTCAGGTTGTGTGTCTCGTCACCATCGTTGCCGCTGTCAAAATAGATCTCCTCGGCGGCGTAATCGGCACCGGCCTCCAGCACAAGGCTCCCCTCGGAGATCACGAGAAAGGTGAGCGCCGCGACGAGGCCGGGGTCGGCGTCCTGAGGGTCAGGCGTACGACGTGGCGGCGCCGTGGCGCTCGGGCTCGCCGCGATGGGCTGAGAGCTGCTCACAACGGATACTTTCGTCGCAGCGATGTGGCCCCCGGCGCCGAAGATATCGAAGGCGTCTCTGAAGCCCGGCGGGATGTCACCCTTTTCGACGTTGCACGAGTTGACGTAGATCCCGGCGTTGACTGTGAGCGTCCCGCCGGCGTCGACCTTTAAGCTGTGCTTTTCGCAGTCTTCGCGAAGAGAGACGAAGGTGTAGTCCAGTTGAGTGGACGGATCGCCAGCGATTCCAGCCACTGCCCTGCTGGAGACGTCCCAGATGGCATCTGCAAGCGGTCCGCGGAAGACGACGGGCTGGGTTGATGTGATGATTACTTCTATGAAATCGCCATCCCCTGCGTGAGAACCGCTCAGCGGGGGGACGTTGACGGTCACGTCGCTAGCATTGGCCTGAGCATAGGCCAGGGCTTCCTGTTCGGCGAGTAAGGGATCAGCCGATGAGAGTAGCTCGCCGGCAGCGGCAAGCGCTGCAGCATCAGCGGCGTTCTGGGTCTCTTGTTTCTCTTGAAAGGCAAACCCTACGTCTACTACAAGGCCGACGAACCAGGCGGTAACGCCGAGCATGAGCGCCGTGAGTACAAGCGTCTAACCTCTTTCGCGAAGCCACATTCGAGCGCGGCAACCTGAGTTCTTGGATTCCCTGGTCCCCTATTCGATTCTCATTTCGGCTTCAGAGTGGAAGGTGATCGGAGATCCTATTCCACCTCCCAATAAGCCAAGAACGCCGGAGAGTGGCGTGATCAGGTCGTAGTCGTATTCGACGTCGACCGACACAGCCTCGCCGGGCGCGCCCTGGGCGTTGACGACTGTTACGTTGAGATCCGTCGCCACCAGCGAGCTGGCGGTGTCGACGACCCTCGCTTCGATCGTCGCGGAATCGGCACCGACAGCGCCAATTCGAGCGCCCTCGCGTGCCGCGTTAGTGACCGTGATCCAGGCGTGGAACCCCATACCGAAGTCGACGATGGCGAAGACCAGGACGAGGAAGATGGGAATCACCATCGCGAACTCCACGAGGTTCTGCCCCTTCTCGCCGTTCCTGCGGTTCTTGCCAGTCAGCTTCCCAGTCACTTGTTTTTCCATTTCCAGAGGCCTATCCGGCCCCTTGTTTTCTTCGAGTGTTGAGGGCTGATGGAGGCGGACGCACCACGTGGCCCGTCCGCCAGCCATTGCCTTTGCGCTTTGCCTTACGAGCCGACGGCGCCGTTCAGCTCGGTAGTAACGTCGCCAAACACACCGATGATGCCGCCAGCCAACAGAGCCAGAGCGGCGATCGCGGCTACCGCGACCAGAGCGATGATGAGACCGTACTCTGCAAGAGCCTGACCTGCCTCGTCCTGGACGCGAGCGACCAACTTGCGAAGCGCTTCGCTAATCTTGGAGAACATGTTCTCCTCCTTTTCGATTCTCATTTTCCAGGGCCCTATCCGGCCCCTTGTTTTCTTCGAGTGTTGAGGGCTGATGGAGGCGGACGAACCACGTGGGCCGTCCGCCAGCCATTGCCTTTGCGTTTTGCCTTACGAGCCGACGGCGCCGTTCAACTCGGTCGTAACGTCGCCAAACACACCGACGATACCGCCAGCCAGCAGAGCCAGAGCGGCGATCGCGGCTACCGCGACCAGAGCGATGATGAGGCCGTACTCTGCAAGAGCCTGACCTGCCTCGTCCTGGACGCGAGCGACCAACTTGCGAAGCGCTTCGCTAATCTTGGAGAACATGTTCTCCTCCTTTCCTAGATGTTCGTGCCGATCGATCTTCGGCGGGATTGATCCGGCCGGTTGGTCCCTGGCTGCGCCCCTCGGGGCCAGATCCTGAGACCGTCCATCCGAACCTCTTTCTGAAGGCTAAGATGCGGCCTTCTTACCGTCGTTACAGGCTTCGTTACGGCTGCGAGCCGTATTCACCCCACAGTCACCCGCCTGTAACCCGCTGTCTCGATTCGCCGGCCTGAAGAGGCCTGGCAGGGGCTGCGCCGACGACGGAATCACCCTCAGCGGCGTTCTTCTGCGGGTACGTTTCGCGCCGCGCCAGGTAGGATCTGACACCCGACCAGGCAGCCGCGGCAACTCCCAGGCCGGCGAAGCCATCGACCGCGTAGTGCTCGCCCAGGTAGACGACGGCGAACAGCATGGATATTACGTAGCCGACGCCGAACCAGCGAAGCCAGTTGTACTTCCAGAGCGCAAACGCCATGACGCCCGGTACCGCAACGTGAAGCGAGGGCATCGCGGCCACGGGGTTGGCGCCGGCGATTTCGTAGACGTTGTCGTAGGTGCCGGGCGTCACATCGCCGGCGATATCAGGGATCACCTGGTAGACGTGCGGGATGTATCCCAGCTGGCTAGCGAGCCAGGGCGGCGAGGTTGGCAGCAGGGCGCTGATCAAGAGGCCGACGTAGAGCGTGATCATGAAGGCGAAGACGTAGCTCTTGAAGCGCGGCCGGTCCCACTTCCACAGCGCGAACGCCAGGATGTGCGGGACGAAGAAGTAGCTGAGGTAGACAGCCATCGTGTAGAACTCCAGCGGCCCCAGACGGGCGAATGAGTACAGCCGCGCTTGCAGCCAGATGCTGGGTATCTCACCGAAGAAGCTCGCCCTCTCCATCGCGATGGCGTAATCGAACTGAACCGGCGTGCCGATTCCGTCAGCGAAGCCGCGCAGCTGGGCGAAGAGGATGAACCCGGTGAGATACAGAACCCAGACCCGAAATGATGTGGCGCCGAGCGCGATGTAGACGAAGGCCAACGCCATGATGTAGAAGGCCAGGCGAGCTAGAATCGCAGTCTCGGTGCGCACGTCGACGAGCAGCCAGATGGCGGCTACTACGCAGGCGAACCGGAGGATGAAGGTCAGCACTACCCGCAGAGCGATCAGGTGCTTCGCCAGCGCCGGCGGTACGCTGAGCCGGTGTGCTGTAGCGCTGCTACTCACTGGCCAACCTCAGCTTGTAGACGTCGGCGTAATAGACTCGTCCCAGGTAATCGTAGTAGGCGTTGATCCAGCGGCCGATGTCTTCGCTGTAGTAGTTAAGCTCGGAGGCTTCTTCGTACGATGCGCTGTCGATGACGTACAAGGGCGGATTGGCGTTGAGTTCATCGAGCGCCTCGGCGACATACTGGTCGCCAGCGCGGAAGGGAAGATCGAACAGGAACCGCGTGGGCGACTGTCGGTCCGCGTAGAAGTAGATCTCACTCTGGAATCCGAAGTTGTAGATGTAATCATCTGGTGACGTACGGGCGGCCAGCCAGGCACCGAGCTCGTCGCTTTCCGTCTCCCAGACCGCTCGCTCGTCGCCGGCATATTTCGCCGTGTGCCTGGCGTCGGCGTCTGGCTGCAGATATATGTTGGCGCTGACTGCAAGCGTAGGAATGAGTGAAATCGCAATGGCAACCGCGATAGCCCAGCGGGCGCCCGGGCTGGCAGCTCGCATCGCTCTCAGGCCAACCGGCAAAAGCAGCGCGAGCACCGGCAGCAAGGCGACGTAGTAGTGGACGAAGAAGCGCCCGACCACCACGATACCGATGAGCGTCGCGATTACCCAGCCGATGAGGAGCAGAGAGTGCTCACTGTCTCGACTGCGTGCCAGGCGGAAGATCGCCACTGCCGAAAGGACAGTCCATGGTCCGGCAAGCCAGAACAGATACGGGGGCATCTTCCCAACGGCTACCAGACGGTCCGACCACGAAACGACCCCAACGTAGTCGAGTGTGTATACAACCAGCGCGTTGAACATCTCGTCGAACGTCCCGGTCACGACAAAGGGAAGGATCGTGAGGATGCCGGCCGCGCCGCAGCCGATCACCAGGCCGCCGATGGGCTTGAACAACCCCCGCACGGTCGCCCCGGACCAGCCGGATTCCAGCCTCATCCTGTTCGCGGCGACGAGCATCAACAGCGGAAGGACGAACACCGATGTCTCCTTCGTCAGGATGGCGAACCCCAGGAGGAAGCCGGAGAGCGCGTACAGGCGGACGTCGAGGTTTCGTTCAGCCAGGGTGAAGAGGTAGACACTTCCGACGAGCGGCAGCAGCATGAAGTATTCGGTGTTAGCGTTTGTCTCAAAGACTGCCAGCCCGATCGAGAGGGCAAAGGCCAGCGCCGCCACAAGCCCGGCCTGGCCCCCGAAGAGGAGGCGGCCCTGCAGGTACACCAGGAGCGTCGTCGCCGATAGAAGGAGCGACACAAGGAGGCGGGGCGCCCAGACGTGCTCGCCGAACATCAGGAAGCTGAGCGCGTACCACGCGAACACGATCGGCGGCTTGTCATCGAAGGCGTCACGGTAGGGGATGCCGCCGTCAAGCATCTTCTGAGCGACCGCGGCGTAGAACCCTTCATCTCTCATGAACGGCTCGGTGAGAAACGGGACGTAAAGGACGACCGGGATGGCGCAGATGGCAGCGATCAGCGCGATCTGGCGGAGCGAGACGGATCCTTCCGCCGGGCGCGCGGGCGCACCAAACGCGAGTCTGCGGGCTCCTTCGGCAACGCTCATAGGTGTCTCGTCATGCTCAAACTGAAGGAGGCACCCTTTCCGGGCGCCGCCATTACGAGAGACGGATTGACGTAGCGGTCGTTACGATGTGGACGTACCGCGCGTCTGACAATGTGAACGATGACTGAACTACTGATCGCGACCCTGGCCGGGCTCCTGTTCGGGCACCTGCTCGACGTGGTGTTCGTGCGCTTCTACACGGGCGAAGATCCGGCGACGCCGCTGCACCACTGCCCGGCCTGCCGCTCACCGTTCCGGACGCGCTTTGTCCTGCCGCTGACCGGCTACGTGATGTCGCTGGGCCGCTGCCCGGACTGCCGCGCCGGCCTGCCGGTAAGGTCGGTGATTTTGCCGCTTGGGGGCGCTGCGCTCTTCGCGACATCTGTTGCGGTTTTCGAAGACTTCGCCCCCGGGATCGTGGGCGGCGTCTTCGCCACGTTGTTTCTGACGCTGACGCTCACCGACTTCGAGCGCCGTCTACTCCCGAACCGCATCGTCTATCCCTCGATCGTGCTGGCGGTCGCACTCTCGTGGGTGTGGCCGCACGTCTCCGTGCCGGAGGTGCTGCTCGGCGGGCTCGCCGGGCTGGCTCTGGGAGTTGGCCTGCTCCTCGCGTCGCTACCGTTCGGCAAGGGAGCGTTCGGCATCGGGGACGTCAAGATGATCGCGCTGATCGGCTTCGTAGTCGGGCCGGCCTCGCTGCTCGTCGGCATTTTCGTCGGCAGTATTGTCGGTGGCCTGATCGCGGCGACGTTGATCATCGCCCGGCTCAAGAGCCGACGCGACTACATGCCGCACGGGCCTTTCCTGGCGATGGGCGCTGTGATCGCGCTGTTCTGGGGCACCGAGCTCTGGGACATTTACACGAGCTAGCCACGCCGCGACTTCCTTGACACCCTGCGCCGCTCGGCGCAATCATGGCGCTTGCCATGACTCAGGACGCTCCCTCCCTTCCTATCGTGATCGCTGACTACGATCCACGCTGGACCGCGATGTACGCCGAGGAAAGCGCGCGCATCCAGAATGCGGTCGGCGAGTGGCTGCTGGGCATCGAGCACGTCGGCAGCACATCGGTGCCCGGGCTCGCCGCCAAGCCGATCGTCGACATGATGCCGGGGCTGCGCAGCCTGAATGACGCGCCACAAGTCATCAGCGCGATGGAGGGGCTTGGCTACCAGTACATTCCGGAGTACGAGGACGAGCTGCCCGAGCGACGCTACTTCGTACGGCCGCCCGGCCGAGGATACCGGCACAAGCGGCTCTTCCACGTTCACGCCGTCGAGACGACGAGCGAGTTCTGGCGCCGCCACCTCACATTCCGCAACTACCTGCGCGCGCACTCGGAGACGGCCGACGAGTACGCAACGCTGAAACGCCGCCTCGCCGACGAGTACGGCGCGGACCGCGTAGGGTACACCGATGCCAAGACCGAGTTCATCACGCGCATCGAGTCGCTGGCGCTCGCGGAAGAGGCCGGCTGATGCGCTCGTACGCCTTCAAGCAGGTGGACGTGTTCACCGGCGTCGGGCTGCGCGGCAACCCGGTCGCCGTCGTGATCGACGCCGACGACCTCTCGGACAAGCAGATGCAGCAGGTCGCCAACTGGACGAACCTCTCCGAGACGACGTTCATCCGCGAGCCGACGCCGAACAGCGGCGCCGACTACCTCCTGCGCATCTTCACGCCGCAGAGCGAGCTGCCGTTCGCCGGCCATCCGACGGTCGGCTCCGCGCACGCTTACCTTGAGCACGGCGGCGCACGGCTCGATCCCGACGTCCTGCGGATGGAGTGCGGCGCCGGCGTCCTCACGATCCGCGCCGAGGGCGAGGGCGAATCGCGGCTGATCTTCGCGGAGACGCCGGAGGCGAAGGTTGTGCACGAATACGCGTCTTCGGTCGACGCCATCGCGGAGGCGTTGGGCGTGGAGGTGGGCAGCGATCCACCGCCGGCGTCCGTCAGCAACGGTCCGACGTGGACGTTCGTGCAACTGCCTGACCCGAAGCTGATCGGAGAGATGAAGCCGGACATGTCGGCGCTGTCTCGTCTGAGCGAGAACTTCGGGCTCACGGGGCTCGCCGTGTTCGCGCTTACGGGCGAGGACCCGATGGTGCGCATCCGCTGCTTCGCCCCGTTCTTCGGCGTGCCGGAGGACCCCGTGACCGGCAGCGCCAACGCCGCGCTGCCGACATACCTTGCGCGATACGGCCTGCTGGACCGCGCCGGCCGCTCGTACACGTCGAGCCAGGGGTTGGAGATGGGGCGCGACGGCCGCGTCCACGTCCGCGTCCGAGAGGACGATCGCGTGGAGATCGGCGGCCAGGCGATGACGGTGGTGGAGGGAGAGATCCGGCTGTGAGATATCGGAGGTACTGTTATGCCTGACGACAAAACGTGCTTCGTGATTTCGCCGATCGGCGAAGACGGGTCGCCAACACGAGACCGGTCCGACCAAATCTTGCAGTTCATCGTAAGACCCGTGGCCGAAGGCTGCGGGTACGACGTGTTACGTGCTGACGAGATGTCCGAGCCAGGAATGATTACATCGCAGGTCATTCAGCACATCGTTGTTGACGAGATGGTGGTGGCAGATCTCACTGACTGGAATCCCAACGTCTTTTACGAGCTGGCGCTTCGGCATGCTCTCCGAAAGCCGGCCGTTCATCTCATCCAGTCTGGTCAAAAGATACCCTTCGACGTTGCCGGCGCACGTACGATTCAGGTTGACCACACCAATCTACCCAGCGTCGAGACCTGCAAGAATGAGCTAGAAAGACAGATCCGGGCTGTCGAGAGTAACCCCAATCTGGTGGACAATCCGATATCAGTCTCGGTTGAACTCCAATCGCTACGACAGAGCGACAATCCCCTCGAGAAAAGCAACGCTCAAATCCTGTCCGCCGTGCAGGAGCTGCGAGTCACACTGCTGGATCGAACGGGATACGCAGCCGTCGATCGAACAGCGATTCGAGCCGCCCTGATGGCGATGGACGGCCTGCAGCAGTGCGTTGTAGACATGTCGGCCATCAAGTCCCACGACCGTTATGTAGTCGACTCTCTAAGTCGACTTCGGAACCTGCTGAACCAGGAACTCTCTCCAAGCCTCTTGCACCTCGCCGAGGCTGCTATTGTTCCTATTCCGGGTCGCCCACGAGGCACCCACCCAAGCGTAGCACCGACATTGACAGCGTCCGGCGGGCCGCCAATCGTCGTCGTCGATGACACCGCCGCACAGCCAGAGGAGGAGACACCAGAATGACCGGCCAACTGAAGATCCTTGCCGAGGGCAAGGGCGAGTACCTCAAGGTCGACCCGGACGGCTACCGGGAGTACGTCCGCGACAACAAGCAGCGGGCGATGGTCT